>VTLG01005081.1_pt1 | contig 10247 bp, 10 predicted proteins | sample 4694571 | NCBI WGS metagenome assembly VTLG01 (sample SAMN12604809, study PRJNA352737) | marine metagenome | biome: ENVO:00000447; feature: ENVO:00000209|ENVO:00000569|ENVO:01000036; material: ENVO:00002151; isolation source: viral sequences binned using virsorter ... | reverse complement strand
CATTATTAATTGCAACATTAATTTGAGTTGCATTGTTTAATCTAGCAGCTTTTCCACTGCCATGTGTCATCTTAAATTTTGTATTTACACCATCAAATGCAACATTCAATGTGTGAGAGGTTCCACTACCAACTGCAGATAAATTTATTACTGTATTACTATTTGCGTTGGCTAAAGTTGTTGCTAGTTTAATTGTATTAGCACTATCAAATGATACAAAATATGCTGTGCCAGTTGTCAATCCACCAATATTTCCACCACCACCATTTGTATATGTTACTCTCTGCCCTTGTATAAATCGATGCTCTGGAACTCTTATTGTATTATTAGTTGTATCTACTACACTCGTTGCCGATCCATCAAAAGTCGCTGTATGAGATGATATATCATCCAACACCTTGAAATTATTTACGTGGTCTCCCACATTATGCTGATTACCAATATAAGGCATCGATTCTCACATTACTTTTTTCTATTTATGATGGTTTAGTTGGCCAAGTAGGGTTTGATGGATCAGAAGTATTTGCTGGTAAGTCTCTTAATTCCTGTCTATAATTTTTCCAAGCGTCTGACATAGTAACGTCAGAGTTAGCCATCCAATCTGTTTCTTGTAAAAGATTATTACGCACATACCTCAAGTATTCCAAAGGAAATTTTTCATTATTCAATCTAGTTACTTCTGCATCTATTTCATCTTGTGTTGGAGGATTACCAAATTTAGATGTATCCCAATCTGAAAATTTAGGATCCATATCGAATGAATAACAATATGTATTGTTAGATCCAGGACGCAATGACTCAATTGCGTCAAAAATTCCGTATCGTCTACTTGTTGTCATGATGATGAAATCTCCATAAGAATTAAACTAGTACCCTTAGAACCACCATATTCATTATTGAACCAACTTTGTTTTCTTCGATTGACAGTAATAGAGTAATAAATTTGACTTGTAGTTGCTGGTTGATGTATGAAGTTGAACCCAATAGATCCTACAGTAGATTGTTCAAAATGTCCCCAACCACCTAAACCTGTAATCATTCCAAGGGTTGTTGTCCAACTAGTTGGTTCGCCATCGTTAGTGGTGACATTAGGAGCATAGGCAAGATAACCTTCCCATTCTCCTGCATGATTGGTGTTGTTTCTATGTGCAATACCATCAGCATTTCCCATAACCAGTATTTTACTATCATTTCTTGTTGGAGTTATATCAAGTACTAAAAGATTTTTATAATCTGAAGCACTACTTTGACTGTATGAAAGTTCTCCAGTCCTAAAAGCAGATTTTACCTGTAGGATACCACCTCCATGTCCGACTTCACCACCAGCGGGAAAATATCGACTTGAATATACTGCCATTATGTTACCTCCGTAAGATTAAATTTATATTTCTTACCACTGCGTTTATTTATTAAGAATAGATCATTTTCACCTTCTTGAATTGTGTAACTTCCCCAAGTTCCGTCAACATCATTCCCACCTTTTACTTCATTAGATAAATTTAAATCTTGTGTGTATAAGTTTCTCCAAGCAGCAGAGCTAGTTCCTAAATCTCTATTATTACCACCTGGTACAAAATGACCATTGGTATCAAATTCAGCACATTTAGTATCACAAGTTACAGGAGTTCTATTACCGTTGTTAGCCAAATCCTGATAGAAAGCAATCGAACCGTATGATGACCATATTTGTAATTCTTCTGTGGATTTATGATCATATACAATTCCTCCTCTTAATTGCTTTGCTGCATTTGAACCATTTGCATAACTGAACATCATACCAAAAGCGGAATCAGCACCTGATAATCCTTCAGACCAGTTACCATTTAATTGTCCGATACTTACAACATGATTATCATGATATCCATTTCCTGTGTTAATTGATGGTGAAATTACTACAGCTTCATTTTCTACGTTAGTAGTGCTTCCTGTAAACATAGTTCTACCAATTTTTACACCCTGAGTAGTTGTTTCAAGTCTTGTACTTCCTTGGTGTCTAAGTTGTACAGATCTAGTATTGGTGATTTTAAAGTTTGACTCATTTGTATTGTTAGCAGTTCTTTGTGTTATATGAACTTCTGGTACATATCCACCAGATACACTTTTAGCGACAAGTGATCCAGATTGATTTGTTCCGTTGGCATCATTAGCAGAAAGAGTAATTGCAGAGAAAACACCATTAGTACTTTGACTATTACTGATAAAGATACCATTGACACCACCTGGTGCTGAATTGTCTCCAAAGTTAGTATCGCTTCTAGAATTAACTATACTTAAATACGTGCCATAGGTTAATGATGATTCACCAGTTAAGGCATTTCCACTACCACCAGTGATTATTCTATTGTCTCCGTTACTTGATATTGTTGCGTTTCCAGATGCGGTTCCTGTTACAGTTCCTGTTACATTACCAACAAAAGTTGTTGCAGTACATACTCCTGATACAACGACACCAGTGCCTGTAGTTTCAAGATCCTTAGTTCCCCTACCATATAACTCTACTGATTGATCGTCTCCCTCAAATTTAATACATAATTTATTATTGGAGGTATCATGCAACGAAAAATGATAATCTTTATAAGATCCATTACCTATATGACGGAAATAACCTTCACCAGAGTTATTGTTAAAGAAGTTTAGACCGAATGGTGCAGTATTACTGTAAGAGGAATTACCAATCATCAATGCGTAAGGATTAGAATCGTCAGCCAAGATACTAACGAGAGGACCAGTTGCACCATCATCAGTTATTCTTAAATTACCAGAACTTAATGTGGTCGCAGTCATAATTCCAGTTACGACAGCTCCTGTGTTGGTAGTTTCAAATTTTTTATTTCCCTGATAGTTGAGTTCAACAGCTGCATTAGACTTTACTGCTATCTGATTTACTACAGTGCCACTACCATTATTACCTTGTATGAAAAGATCTCCAGTCTTGTTGCTTATATTACTATTTCCTGTGCTACTATTATGCCAAAGGTATAAATCTGGAGCAGCTGCTGTATTACCTATCTTTAATTGTTTCAAGTCAGGTAAGAATACTCCATCTCTTGCAGTAACAAGACCAACTGAGTCTACATTCGTTACATCTTCATATGTTAGTACTCCACCAACTGATAGATTTCCACTTACTGTAGCGTTTCCTGTTACGTCAATACCAGCAGCAAAGTCTACATTAGTTCCAATATCAATGTGTCCGTCAGTATTAATTTTAATTATATTTGCTGCTGGTGTTACAGAGTTAAGATCAAAAACACCTCCGTCAACTATAATTGAGTAATCTGGATTGTTATTTGAGTCAGTAAAATTTAGTGATGCGTTTGTATTTTGTATAGTTATGCCTGTTGTGTTCAGGTTTCCAAAAGTACTATGACTAGCGTTAACAGCTCCTGTTACAGTTACAACACCAACAATATTTACATTATCTAAATTTGTATGACCATCTACATCTAAGTCTCCATTTGCATCTATATTACCACCAATAGTTGAAGCACCAGATACGTTGATTTGGTTTACATCAAATCCTGCAGAGTGTAGATTTTGAGTATGAAATTGTAATCCTTGTGTATGTCCTAGTGTTAATGCTGTTCCTACGTTTACTAAATTATTTGGTCCGTCTAATTTTAATGAACTTGTACCGATTGTTAATATACCTGTTATTCTTGCATCACCATTTACAATCAGATCTGTAGTCGCTGCACCGATTGTAACATTCCCTGCTGTGATTATACCTGCATTTGATATATTACTGCCAGTCAAATCCAATGAGTCACCAGACGCAATCTCCTGTATCTGATTTGCACTCGTATTCAGTATTAACGGAAATCTATCTGCCATTATGTTCGGTTATCTTTATGTTTTATTTATGCTAGGTTGAAAGCGATAGGATGGTTCGTACCAGATCTATCTTTTACTACCATTGACCTTCCATGTAAATCCATACTATGAGCACCAGATCTACGTCCAACTGTAAGGGTTTGAAGAGGGGTCACATTTGTTGTTGCCAACACTACACAAAAAAAGTTAGCACCTGCCCTTGGAGCAGATGCAAAATTTATCTGATTTTCAACTATTGTAAATGATGCAATCGGTTCTTGTATTACACCACCCAAAGATACTAACAATGAATATGGATTACCAGCAAAGAAAGCTTCACCACCCAAAGTTAAATTAAAGGTGGTAGTGCTTGTATTAAACTGTGAACTGATGTCGTCAAGTTTTAAAAAAGTGCTTGACGTTTGCTGACGACCAATATATGCCATCTAAATTATAATCTTTTTTCTATTTATAATTAAGAATCGGATGTCTCAGTCTCTGGTGTTACAACTTCAGTTTCTGCTTCTTCTTCTTTTGGCAATTCAACACCAGTTTGCTGTAGATATTCAACGATACCTTGTAGTTTGAGAAGCATTTCTCTTTTCTGCTTTGCTTGTCCTTCAAGTTGATTTATTTCACTAACTAGAGTTTGTGATTGCTCTACGACTTGCTTTAAATGATTTTGTTGCTCAGTTGCCATTGTTAAAATATATTTTGACTTTATTATATATCATACTTTGTAAAGTGTCAAGTGTTCGGTTGATTGATAAAAATATTAAACGCTATTGAAATTCTAGGTTCATCAGAACGAGATGATTGAACACTATGCTCAAACCAAGAGGGAAAAAATATAATCATATTATCTTTTGGTTCAATCATGTAATTTCCATTATATTCATTTTGATCACCAAACATCTGAAAATCTTTTCCAATTCTGATTAAAGGAGTACGAGGATCATGAAATATAATTTTCCCACCTTTTTCAGGAACTTTAAAATAATATACACCTGATAAGACAATATTAGGATTAAAATGCTGATGTTTGATATTAAAATGACCTTTGTAATTAAAATTAATCCATGATTTTACATTCAATTGATCTGACAATATCTTTGTTGGCATTGACTTAATAGCGTGATTTGAAAAATCTGGGTAAAATCTATCAAAATCAATGCCTTGATATCCACCAATATTTGAAGCCAAATTATTCATTTGACTTTCTTTAAACTGCATAATAGCAGCACCTAATTTAGGTCTATCTAATTCACATTCTCCTATCCATAAAGGACAGGAAAACAAATCAAGTTTTTTCATTCATTAAGAAGGTTTTGTTGGCCAAGTAATATTTTCTGGGTCAGTCTGATTTGTAATATCTCGAAGTTCTTGACGATATGTATTCCATTTATTTTTAATTGCAACTGGAACATCACTTCCTCCAACCCAATCAGTCTCAGCAATCAATGTATCTCTCTGCTTTCTAACACATTTCCATGCCTGTGCTGTTACTATAGCAGTAATTTCATCTTCAGTCAAGGCATCACGGGCAATCTTTTCCCAAGTAGCAGCAGGATTTTTAATTCGAGGATCAAAACCCCATTCCACTCCTCCCTGTTCCCATTCCCAATATGCTAAGTTGTAATCGAGTGCCATAAATATTTTTCTCCGTAATTTATTTAGTTACCCTGATAAGATGTACTTGCAGTATTATATGTTCCATTTTTCTTACCTCCAGCCAAAAACTGTACCGTTACAGAAATACGATAACTACCAGGATGATTCATCTTCCAAGCAACACGACCAGAATCAACCACCATATAAACTCGATTAGAAGAGGATCCACTATTTCCAAATTTATGAGAAATCGATAAAGAATTATTATCATCACTGTTATCCTGACAATAATAAGTAGTACCAGTATCAACTGTACTTGTACCATCAACTGAAGCACTTATCAATGCAGACCAATTACTATCACAATATGAGTCTGTAAGATCTGTATGTCCATGTGGACTTCTTATGAGATGATTAAAGTTTTGCCCTTGATTATATTGAGTGTATTGATACATACCCATAATCGTACCACCTTGTCCTGGTCTATTTGTTAACAATTCACCTGTTCCAGAACCTAAAACTTGGAATTCATCATTATAGATTTCATTTGAACGATGAACACAAGTTCTTACAGTTGAGTTATAGGTGCTATTAATTACACTTTGATCATTAACTTTAATTACTCTCCAACCAGAAGTTTTACTTTGGTTTACACCATAAAAACCATGTGTACAGTCAGTAAATGCAAGTTCACAGTCGTTTGCAGATCCCACAGCACCAAGACGTATGCACATATAACCCTGATTATTTCCAGAACTTATTGTTGCAAATTTTATGTTATCTCTCCAATTAACTGGATAAGTTCCTGTCACACTTGCGTTATGGTAAGAACCCTCTCCAGCATAAGCACCTACCACACAATCAATTGCACCACCTGTACTATTACTGTACCAATATCCTGTAATTCTTACAGAGAACATTTCAGATCCACCAGTGTGATCAGCAATTCTTGTTATGCAAATAATTTCACCATTACCAGAATATCCACTCATCGTTGCTAGGTGAGTTGCAAATCGAGTTCCACCATCAGTGAATGTCGAAATCGGATATCCAGAATTAGCAGAGTCAGTGGTATATGGTTGAAGTTGCATTCCATATTGCGTAAAACGTGCTCTTTCTAGTAATGCAGCGTTATCTGTTGCAATTACTAAATCTGCAAGGTCATTTCCTTGATCATGAGCGTATACTCTAACATCACCACCTCTCTTTGATCTCAGTTCAAGTCCGTGATAGTAACCATTATTACTTCCTTTATCTTCAATTCTTAAGCAAGCAGTGTCATTAGTACTACCACCATAAGTTATGGTACCTTGACCTGTAACTGCAAGAAAGAATGGTGCAAGTGAGGATTGAACACCCCTTGCGACACATAAGATATTTCCAGATGAATCTATACGAAGCCTCTCCTGACCAGTTGAATTGGTCTTGAATACCATTGCGTCATTATTATGTTCATATCTGATTATACCTGCTGAACCAGCACCACCATCTCCAAAGAAAATATTTCCTTCGTGTGACGATCCAGAGCGAATTGTTATTCCAGTATGATTATCAGTTGCAACGGTAAATTCATCCCCTGTTGCTACACCTTGAGTACTGGTTCCGATCATTACACGACCATCTTTATCAACAAGAAGTCCATTTGTAACACCATTTGGTTTTAATGCAATAAATCCACCACCTGTTCCCCAACTACCAGAAGTGAGTGCTGTTGTAAGATTTAAACCACCATTGGAACCATTTGCTCTGTAATGTTTTATATTTCCTCCACCATCAAGCACTAAATTAAATCCACCACCATAATCAATTTTAAAGGCATCAAGTAAACTCGCAGTATTCACTGTGACGACACCAGTTGATGAGATACGAAGTCTTTCGTATAATGTCCCTCCAGTAGCAGTTTTGAAATGCATATAACCATTGTTCTCTGCTGATTCTCTTGCAACAGATATTTGTCCAGTCAATACATTGTCAGTACTTTCAAAGTAAATTCTTCCATAATCATTAGTATTAGCAGCAGCATTAATTCTTTGTAGACGTACTTGTGCTGTTCCTGAAATTCCATTAATATGAAGCAAACTATCAGGAACTACTGAAGTGAAATCACCTATACCAATTTTACCGTCTGCACGGATAGACATTCTCTGTGTAAGGTTACTTGCACCACTACCAGTTGAAGTATAGAAATCTATATCACCATATCCAGTACTATCTCTACCATCACCAACAATCTTTGCGAATTGATGATTATTGTATTCAAATTTGATTGCGTAATTACTTTCACTTGAATTTGCCTGTCCACCTAATAATATATCACCGTCTATTTGTAATTTTTCTGATGGTTCATTTTCATTGATACCGATATTACCATTATGTCTAATTATCATGCTCAAATTTGAACTTGCAGTGCCACCTGAGTAGAATTGAAGTCCATGTGGAGTAGCATCTCGATAATTGATCTTTGCATAACTAGCTGAATTAGTTGCCCATGCAATGGAAGCAATATCACCACCACTAGAATCTCTTCTTAATGTAAGTCCTGGATTACCACCATTAGGTCCATGTATGGTTAAATTTCCATCTGGAATTGCACTTCCGATGCCAACTTTACCATTAGATTTTAATACTAAAGGAGTAGTGTCCGTTGCAGAACTATTAGACACTCTGAATATTATATCTTTACTGGTTGTTTTGTGATCTATGTAAGCATCACCAGTAGGGTTAAATTGTATTTGATTTACAGCAAAGTGTGATAATTGAGAACCATTCTTTACATCAAATCGTAGTGCAGTTGCTATACCAGCAATACTAACATTGTCTAAGTTTGTATGACCATCTACATCTAAATCACCACTCCCAGAAAAACTAGTCGCTGTTACTACACCTGTGAATACTGCTGCACCTGAATTATAAATTGTCGCACCTAAACCTATGGGAGTATCAGCACCTAAAACGTTTACACCTGCAACTTCAACACCAGAACTATGTAAATTAGAAGAACCAGTCTTAAAGTTAGACGCAGTTGTGACACCAGAAATTACAGGACCAGTATTAGAATACTCAATCGTACCTAGTCCAACACGGTTTTCTAATTTATTAACTCGTATCTCAGATGTCATATTACTTTTTAGTTATTTATGATGGTACGTTTACAAAGTAGTAAATAAATGCTATAGTATTATATAACAATTTTAATTACGTGGCAATAAAAAAATTAATTAATCCACTGTCAGAGAACTACAAACAGTTTAAAAAACTAGTTAATCATCAGGAATTTACTTGGCATTGGATAGAAAGTTCAGTTCAACTATCTCAGGATACGAAAGGTCATTTAAATAAAGGATACTATACTCATGCTTTTCTCACAAGACCTGAGACTGGTCAATTTTTATTTCCCAAACAATCTTCAGATTTTCTTAGAGAAGTTCAATCTGTGATGTTAGAAATATTACTTGCTAATAATATTAAACCAGCAATATTATATCGAATTAGTGCCAATTGTGATCATTCACATGAGTCTGATCTGCCAAATATGCTTCATAATGATCATCAATTCCCTCATGAAAATTTATTAATTTATTTAAATGACCCTAAAGAAGGGTATACTATGGTTGGAGATGAAAAATATTATGGTAAGGAAGATGATGTTATATTGTTTAGTGGAGTACATTGTAATGCATCACCAAAAACAGGTCGTCGTCTCGTAAGCATCGCCACATTTCTCAGATATAATTAACTTGGTTTTGTCGGATAAGTTGGATTTCGCCAGTTACTTGTATTTGCTGGTAAGTCTCTTAATGCCTGTCGATATGTTTTCCATTCTTCATCATTTGATAATACAACATCTCTATTTTGCGTCCAATCACTCTCCATTAACAGAATATTTCTGTGATTTCTAAGTTCCTCTTTATCTATTTCTAATTGCACAGCATCAAGTTCTTCTATTGTTGCAACAGGTTTCTCATCTATCTTATCTTCAACTTTTACAGTATTAGTTGATACATCATAAGTCAATGTTTGATCTTCACCTTGATAACCCTTAACCTCGATCCAAGTTCCTGATGTTCCCTTTCCAGATGAAACTTCAGTAATTTGATTGTTAACTATTTTTGCATACAATTCAATCATTTTTTATCTCCTATGAAGTTGGTAAAGTTTGCTGACCAAAGTTACTACTATAACCCCACCAACTACTATCTAGCACACCTGGTCTTACATTGAACCAGAGACCACGACCATAAGACCAACTGTCAGCATCTGATTGTGATGCTGAACCATTAAAAGCAGCAGGATAAAAATCTGTTAACGTTGTTGCCTGATCTTTTAAATGACCTTGAGGATTATTGATTCTAATTTCGATAGTTACTCCAGAGTAATTACCCAAAGAAACATAGTAATCAGTTGCATACGCATCTCGATAATATCCACCATTTGCTGACTCATGTATTTTAAATGCACCACCTGGTCCAAGATTTTGATTTGTAAGAAGATAATTACCGTTACCTGTTCCTGAACCACTGCTCTGCTGATTATAATGCTTCACTTGATCTGTATGACTACCATAATAACCAGTATAACGATGTGTAGATCCTGTAGAACTACTTGGTGAATAATAATCATGATAGACAGTAGCTTCCCAATCCTGATGTCCCCAATCATGCTGTGAAATCATTCTGCAAACATGATAAGTTCCACTAAAGTTTCCTGTGCTATATCTCAAATAAAATTTGTATGGTCTAGATCCACCCCAACTTGCACTGCTCTGAGTGTGAGCGTGTTGTATAACCATTGGAGCAAGTTTAGCAATATGAACACTGTTACGA
>VTLG01003342.1_pt1 | contig 10247 bp, 12 predicted proteins | sample 4694571 | NCBI WGS metagenome assembly VTLG01 (sample SAMN12604809, study PRJNA352737) | marine metagenome | biome: ENVO:00000447; feature: ENVO:00000209|ENVO:00000569|ENVO:01000036; material: ENVO:00002151; isolation source: viral sequences binned using virsorter ... | reverse complement strand
AATATTCTCAAGTATTCTCAACGATACGGTAAGAAGGATGGATTTAACAAGAAGGACTTATTCAAAGTCATTCATTATGCAATAATTGCTTTATATTTACATAAAGGTGAACATGAAACTAAGTAAACATACTTTAAATATGTTAAAGAATTTCAGCGATATTAATATGTCGATTGAAATTAAAAAAGGAAATGTTTTAAGAACTGTATCGGTTCAAAAGAACATTTTAGCACAGGCAGAACTTGAAGATGAATTTCCAAAAGATTTTGCTATATATGAACTAAACCGTTTTCTAGGAGCAGCATCATTATTTGATGATCCTGAATTTGAGTTTAATGCAAAATCTACGAAAATAGGAACAAATACACATTCAGTAGATTATGTTTATTGTGACCCATCAATGATTGTCACTCCACCAGAAAATAATATAACATTTCCAGATCCAGAAGTTAAGTTTGTATTATCTCAAGATGCACTTTCTCAGGTAATGAGAGCTTCTAATGTTCTTGGTACTCCTGAGATTGCTGTTGAAGGTGGGCCTGCTCCTGCTGATAGTATTAGAATTAAGGCGTTGGATGTGAATAATGATTCAACTGATACTTTTCAAGTAGTCTTGGATGAATCATTTTCTGGTGATAAATTTAGATTTGTTTTCAAAACTGAAAACATGAAAATGATTCCAGGCAATTATGATGTAGAAATTTCTTCAAAAGGAATTTCTCATTTTACATTGCAAGGACAAAAACTTGAATATTGGATTGCTACAGAGTCAACTTCCAACTTTGGGGGTTAGATGAACAAAGATATATTATGGGTGGAACAGTATAGACCTTCCACCATTGATGATTTAATTTTACCAGAAGAAATAAAAAACACCTTTAGAGAAATAATAGGTCAGGACAAGATACCCAACTTGATCCTGAGTGGAAGTGCCGGAGTTGGAAAAACTTCTGCTGCTATGGTGTTGTGTAAGTCCCTCAACTGCGATTATATTATTGTTAATGGATCTGATGAAGGTCGATTAATTGAAACGCTTCGTAATAAACTTACACAATACTGTAGTGCCGTTTCTATGTCAGGGGGTAGGAAAGTAGTCATTATGGATGAAGCAGACTACATGACTCCCGATTCAGTCCAGCCTGGAATGAGAGGTTTCATGGAGAAATTCTCCAGCAACTGCTCATTCATCTTCACTTGTAACTTCAAAAATAGAATTATAGAGCCCATTCATTCACGGTGTGCTGTTATTGATTATCGAATTAAAGATTCTGATAAACAAAAACTTGCATCTGAATTTATGAATAGGTGTATAACTATTCTAACAGAAAATAATATAGCCTTTGAAGAAAAAGTAGTTGCAGAATTAATTATGAAACATCTACCAGATTTCCGTAGGGTGTTGAATGAACTGCAACGATATTCCGTTTCTGGAAATATCGATTCTGGAATTTTGCTAAATATTAGTGATGCAAACATGAAGGAGTTGATTGAATGTTTGAAAACTAAAAACTTCAAGGGTGTTCGTAAATGGGTTGTGGATAATATTGATAATGACCCTCAGAAAATCTTTCGTAAGATATATGACCATTTATATCAATCAGCAGATCCTAGTACAATACCTCAAATAATTCTGCATATTGCAGAGTATCAATACAAGTCTGCATTTGTTGCAGATCAAGAGATTAATTTAATGGCCTGTTTAGTGGAGATAATGACCAATGCCAAATTCAAGTAAATATTTTCAATACACTCTTGCTGAGCTCAAGAAATCATCAGACCGAAAACTATTCAATGTAGTTTCATTTTTTGCAGGGGGTGGTGGTTCATCTTGTGGATACAAACTTGCTGGTGGTGATATGATATGTGTGAATGAGTTCCAACAAATTCATGCTGATACCTATAGTGCCAATTGGCCAGATACACCAGTTATTGTTGATGATATTCGCAAGATAGAGCCACAACAAATTCAACAAATAATAGGTGGAGTTGAAATTGATATACTGGATGGTTCACCACCATGTCCACCATTTTCCATGTCAGGAACTAAACGAAAAGGTTGGGGAAAAGAGAAGATGGCATATGGATGGAAACAAAAAAATATTGAGGACTTAACTTTTGAACAAGTTAGAATGGTTAAGACATTACAACCTAAAGTAATAATTTGTGAAAATGTTAAGGGCTTAACAATGGATTATGCTCGAGATTATCTGAACATGATGATTAAGGAATTTGAAGATTGTGGTTATATTATGACTCATAAAGTTTTGAATGCTTGGGAACATGGAGTGCCACAAAAACGACAACGAGTTTTTATGGTAGGAGTACGAAATGATGTTGCAGATAAGATTGGTATGAATTGGATGACTATTAATAGTATATATCCAGAGCCAGACAATAATGGAAAACCAGTAATAGAGGATGCAATTAGGGACTTGCAAACTGACCCTGTAAATATGGCTGAAGCTAAAGAACTTTGTGAAGCAATGACAAAAAGTGCTAAGTATAAGTGGTTAAAGAGATTAGAAAAAAATCCAGATAGAGTAATGTCAGTAGGTGATGATGTAGTTAAGCCTTGGTATGAAAAATTGATTGCACATCGTAAAGCAAGAGGAAAATCAGTACCCGAAGCGAAATTTTCATTTTTTCAATCTCGTAGAGTGCCTTGGAATCAAGCATCACACACACTTTCAGAACAGGGATTGATGACAAGTCTTGCAGTACATTTGCACCCAGCAGAGGATAGGGTGTATACAACTTATGAAGCAATTCGTTTAATGACATTACCGAATGATTATATACAAACCGGCAGTCTTAATGATAAACTTGCAAGAATTGGATTGATGGTTGCTCCTATATGTCTTAAAAATCTTGTAGAATCGATTTACACTAAAGTATTAGAACCATGCAAACAATTAAGTTAGAACACGATTTTGGAGCTAAACAAACTCTTGATGTATGGAGTGGTAAGTTTTTAACTGAAGATGCTTACAATAAAGTAGTTTCTCCTGTTGAAGATGTTGCAATCTATAAGCCAGGAGCAACATTAATGGAAGAAGGTGTACCACTTGCATATGTGGTATGTAATGCATATCCAGATAATACAATACTAAATTGTCTCAAAACTATTGAGGAAACTACAGTCATGAGAGCAAATGCATCTGGCCCCATTCTTGAAGAAGATATGAAAGCAAAAGGGATTACAGAATATAAATTAAGAACTCCCAATTCTTATCATACAAAAACAAAATCTGGAAAGTGGGGAATGGTTGCATATGCAAATGAAATTCATTCAGTAATGGCTGGATGGAAGAAGGGTAGATTTACTGGTGGTATTGAAATGTCTGGATGGACTAAAGACAATCCTGAAAAATGGGAGATTATTAAAGACATTTCAAAATATGATGAAGCTGCATTTAAAAAGGTTGACCCAAAAAGATTTCTAGCACAAAAACATTTTGCAGAAACACATATTAGTAAAAATCATCGTGTGGGGATTATGACAACTCTTTCTATGAATCGTTATAGTGATTTGGGATTGGGTTCAAAGGGGATGTCCGCACACGTTGATTCTGGTGATACAGAGGCAGGTATGACAACTATGTGCCATTTTCGTGTTGGAGTTTATAAGGGTGCATATTTGACATTTCCTAGATATAAAATTGCAATAGATGCTCCACATAATTCTGTAATTATTGCAGATAGTTTAGAGTTGCATGGTGTAACATCAATTTCTGGTAAAGGTACTCGATATTCTTGTGTTGCATATTGTGATCGTAGATTGGCTACAATGGGGCAGTTAGGTAAAACTCCAAAGAAAATTGGAAAGTATTCTGAAGATGCTACATTAGGAGAATTTTTATGATTAATATTTTAATTGGAAAATTTGGAAAATCCATTTCCTTTAATTCGGAAAAATGGGGAATGGTAGGTGGTGATTCTGAATCAGCTATTCTTATTTCATGTATGGCACAATTATATCCAGATGCAACTTTTTATATAGCAAGTCCGAATGATATTAATAAGATAGATACAGAAATTCATAATAAAATTAACAAGAATGATAATGTACATAATTTATGGAGATATAATGCACATGAATATTTAAGTATAGATAAATTATCTTGGCTTGAATATTATTTTAAAAATAAAAGTACAATTAATGAAGGAGCTCGAGAGGGGAAGTTTTTAGATTTTGGTTTGTTTTATGGCGGGCCCAGTTCAGCTTGTACCATACCAGAATCAATGTATTTAACTACAGACCCAAATAAGTTAGCAACTCCTATGTCAAGTTCAAAAAGGTCTGTTGGAATTATTACAAAATATTTAAATGCTTCAAGACTTCCATATTTAGAAATTGGTGAAGATCCTAGATATTTACCTGTACAAGCAAAAGATTTATATAATAGGTCAAAGAGAATTTTATGTGTTAAGAATTCTAATTTTACAATAAAACATATCAAGGAATATAAGAGTAGAGAAATAATTGAAACAACAATTCCATGTTCAGATGTTGGCCATTCTTATATGTTCTTAATGAATGAGGACAAAGACATTTTACTGAAAGAGCCAGGAGATAGAAAAACACGAATCAATGTTGCAATGCATTGTACTGCATCAGCTGATAGTGATGTGAATAAATGGAAACTAGTTAAAAATTTTATATTAGATCCATTTCCAGAAACATATATCTATGGAAAATGGGATGCAAAATTAATAAAAGGAAAACATCAGAATCAATTTAAAGAAATTCCAATGACTCATTTGCATAAAGTAATGTATGATACAAAATATACATTAATGATTGCTGGAAGTAAAGGTTGGGGTTCTCAGAGTAAATTTTGGAAGATGTTAATCTTTGGTATAATTCCATTTTTCGACCCTGACAATGAAAATATTTTTGGAGCTCCAGAATTTTTACAAACTAAAGATGCAAATGATTTTATACAGAAGGTAAATTTTCTCGAGGCCAATCATGATGAATATTTAAAACTTTGGGAACAATGTCAAGAATTGATTCGTAAAGATGGATTATGGGATGGTTCTGCATTTTTTGATAAAGTAGAAAGAGAAATAAAAAATGAATTTAATATTGAACTTGAAAGAAAGGGAAGTATTGATTATAAAAGTAGTAGTATCTTTTTAGGTAAGAATGAAAGTAACTTAATGAAATTTTTATAAATATTATTATGTATAAACCATTACCAGACTCAATCGTAATCAAAGAATCTCCCATACATGGATATGGACTTTTCGCAATAGCCCCCATTAAGAAGGGATTTCATTTAGGAGTAAGTCATATCTATGCTCCTGGCTTTGAAACAAGTTATGTTCGCACACCAGTAGGTGGTTTTATTAATCATAGTGATGAACCAAATTGTCATAAAATAGAATCACCAGAAGAATCAATGCTTACCTACTTTTCTCTAGTTACTACAAGAGATATAGAACAAGGTGAAGAATTAACAGTCAAATATACCCTATATAATGTATGAATTGAAAGAATATCTGAAGGCCATCAATCAGTCTAAAGAGCCATTGATGGACTCAGCTGATGAAATGTGGGAGAAAAAATATTCCCCATATATATCAAATCGTTGTCTGTATCCTCATTTAGATACTATTTTATTAGTTAATGAAATGAATATTTACAATGGGTTAGACAACAAGCTACAGTTTCAATTTCTCCTAAATAGTATTAGGTCAAAGAAAAGATTTGCTCCTTGGCTTAAAACATCAAAAATTAAGAATTTAGAATTAGTAAAAAAATATTTTGGATATAGTGATCAGAGAGCTAAAGAAGTTTTGAATGTTCTCAAGGATGAGGATATATCCTATATGAAAACGAAATTAAATAAAGGCGGAAATGGATGAAGAATTAAATTGGACATCAAATGATATGCTAGAAGTTACTCTAAGTGAGCCTGATGATTTCTTGAAGGTTAGGGAAACTCTATCACGAATTGGTGTTGCATCTCGCAGAGAAAAGAAGTTATGGCAATCTTGTCATTTACTCCATAAGAAAGGCAAATATTATATTGTCCATTTTAAGGAACTTTTTGTATTAGATGGGAAAAAATCAAGCCTTACAGAGAATGATATTGAACGAAGAAATACGATTGCTGGATTGTTAAGTGATTGGGGCCTTGTAGGTTTAGTAAGTAAAGCAGAGCCTAAAGCTCCATTAAGTCAAATTAAGGTATTATCGTTTACAGAAAAAAACGATTGGATACTTGAACAAAAATATAATATTGGTAAAAAGAAAGATGAGTGATATTCGCTTGGTTAAGTTGAAATCCGGCGAGGAAATTATAGGTGATGTAACAGTAATAAGTGATAATGTTATTATATCCAATCCTTGTCAATTAATGCCCACAGATCAAGGCCTGGGTTTCACACCTTGGCCTCCCTTTGCAAAACATGATAATGTAACAGTTAAAATGGATTGGGTTATTTGTATAACTCAACCTGTAGATGCTGCTAGAGATGCATGGAATTCAAAATTTGGTTCTGGAATTATACTACCTAATGTACAGTTGAACGGATAATAAACTTGACATTTGCGTTTTACTGTAGTATAATAGATATATTATGGATTTTTATACAAATGTAATAAGTTACGGAAATAGTATTCTTGTTCGTGGAGTTAGAAACGGAGAACGTACTACGGCCCGCAATAAATATCAACCTACCCTTTTTGTACCTGTTCAAAAGAAAACACAATTCAAATCTCTTGATGGGAAATATTTAACTCCTGTTAAACATCAATCCATTAAATCTGCAAAAGAATTTCTTTCACAATACGAAAATCAACAAAATTTAATCTATGGAATGACTCGTTATAATTTTCAGTATATTTCTGATAATTGGCGAGATGAGATTAAATGGAATATTGATAATATTTTAATTGTAACTATTGATATTGAGGTTGCTTGTGATAATGGATTTCCAAGTGTAGAAGCTGCACCAGAAGAACTTCTTGCAATTACAATCAAGAATCATCAATCAAAAAAGATAGTAGTATTTGGCATAGGAGATTATGACAACAATCGAGAAGATGTAAGCTATGTTAGATGTGAAACAGAAGATGAATTGTTGAAAAAGTTTCTTACATTTTGGGAGAGTAATAAACCAGATGTTGTTACTGGTTGGAACTCTAAATTTTATGACCTACCGTATTTAATACATCGCATTAAAATTAGATTTGGAGAAGATGAAGTCAAACGGCTATCTGTTTGGAAAACAGTATATAAGGATAATGTATACATTTCTGGTAAGGAACATATTTGTTATAATGTGTTCGGTTTGGAACAGTTGGATTATCTTGACCTGTATAAAAAATTTACATATTCTGCACAAGAAAGTTATCGATTAGATCATATTGCATTTGTTGAATTAGGAGAACGTAAGGCTGAGAATCCATTCGATACTTATCGTGAATGGTATACCAAAGATTATCAATCGTTTATTGACTATAACATAAAAGATGTGGAGTTAGTAGATCGTCTTGAAGATAAGATGAAGTTGATTGATTTGATATTGACAATGGCCTATAGTGCAAAATGTAATTATGCAGATGTATTTTCTCAGGTGAGAATGTGGGATGTTATTATGTACAACTATTTACGAAATAAAAATATTCAAATTCCACAAATCACCAGAAAAAGTAAAGAAGATGCGTATGCAGGAGCATATGTTAAAGAGGTACAAGTTGGACTACACAAGTGGGTAGTTAGTTTCGATTTGAACTCTTTGTATCCACATTTGATCATGAACTACAATATATCGCCTGAAACCATCAAGGGGATGCATAAAACGGTGCCTGGTGTTGATGAAATGCTTACACAGTCATTTGATACCAGTTTTCTCAAGGAAAAACAGGAAACAATAACTCCAAACGGTGCATTGTTTGATTGTACCAAATATGGATTCTTGCCTGAGTTGTTGTTGCAGATGTACAATGAACGTAAAGAAACCAAGAAATTGATGTTGAAAGCCCAACAGGAATATGAGAATACAAAACATCCAAAGCTTTTGAATCTTATATCACGATACAAGAACAAACAGTTGGCTCTCAAGATTGCACTTAATTCTGCATATGGTGCAATCGGTAATCAGTATTTTAGATTTTATGATATTCGGATTGCAGAGGCTGTAACATATGGTGGACAACTTTCCATTAGATGGATTGAAATAGCACTTAATAAATATTTAAATGAGTTGTTGAAAACTGACAATGTGGATTATGTTCTTGCTTCAGATACCGATTCTGTTTATATCACATTTGAAACTTTGGTAGAAAAGTTACAACCGAAAGATCCAATTAAATTTTTGGATACGATTTGTAGAGAAAAGTTTGAATCTTTCATTAATCAGAAGTATCAAGAACTTGCAGATTATACAAATGCATATGAACAGAAGATGGTTATGAGTCGTGAGGTTATTGCAGACAAGGGTATCTGGACTGCAAAGAAACGATACATTCTGAATGTTCATAATTCTGAGGGAGTGCAGTATGCAGAACCCAAACTCAAGATGATGGGTATTGAATCGGTGAAGTCATCAACTCCACAAGTTTGTAGAGATAAGATTAAGGATGCTTTGCAGTTGATTATAGATGGTACTGAAAAAGACTTGAACACGTTTATACAGGATTTTAGAAAAGAGTGGTTAGGTCTGAAACCAAATTTAATTGCATTTCCAAGATCATGTAATGGGTTAGGAAAGTGGGCAACAACAAATGGTATTTTTAAAAAAGGTTGTCCTATGCACGTTAAAGGAGCTTTACTTTATAATTATCAGCTGAAAGATAAAAAGTTGGATAAGAAGTATCCAGAAATTTTAGAGGGTGAAAAAATAAAATTCGTTTATTTGAAAAATCCAAACCCATTTCAAACTAATGTATTTTCATTTTTTACAGAATGTCCTTCAGAATTGGATGTTCAAAAATATATCGATTATGATAAACAATTTGAAAAATCATATGTCGAACCGTTAAAGTTTATCACAAAGGCTATAAATTGGCAGATAGATGAATCATACGGAACACAAACAAATTTATTAGATTTTTTTTAATTATGTTGAATATTGAGACTATAAAATTGGAATTTATAGAAAAGGCTAAAATTTTATTAGAAATTGATCCTTATATTAGTATTAATGATCTTTTGGCGGAATATAAAGTAATTCCATCTATAAGACTATCAAGACCTACTCCTGACATGATAGAAGATGCTGGTTATAAACATGATGGAAAGGGGGAAATTATAGGAAAGTGGGGAAGGATATTAACAGGATCTACAAATGGTAAAAACCGGCCCACCTACTATAGAGTATATAATTTAAGAATTGATGGATTTGGTAGCGCAAGTAACCGCCCATGGAGTATTGCAGCTCACACTTTAATTTTTGCTCTTACACATAGAAGGTGGCCAATGGATGGATATGTGATAGATCATATTGATGATAACCCCCTTAATAACCATCCAGACAATCTTAGAGAGGTTACTAATCGTAACAATAATTATTCTGTTAAATTAGCAGAAAAGAATATTATAATACCAACTAAAATGAATGGTATTGATACTCATACTAACTTATTAAATTTTTTTAATTAGGAGAAAATAATATGGATATGGCTAACCCCAAAGAAGTAAAATTAAACATATATGGTAAAAGTGATGAAGCACCATATGTGAGAAAACATAGAGATTTTGTGGATAGTGTGACTTCAAAAGCCACTAAAGATTGTGATGCATTTATTGAAAGATTAGATGAATTACAAGATGGTGATCCAAAATGGAGTCAACCACAAAGACTACTTACAGGAGCTATTGGTATTTGCTCTGAAGGTGGGGAACTTTTAGATATAGTAAAAAAGGTTCTTTTTCAAAATAAACCAACATCTATTGAACAAAGGATGAAGATAAAAAATGAACTTGGTGATGTAATGTGGTATGTTCAACAAGTTCTATTAGCAATGAATTGGGAATTACACGGAGTTCTTGCAGAAAATACTAAAAAATTAAGTGGTAGGTATCCAGAGGGATTTGATACTGAAAAATCTGAAAACAGAGAGGAATAGTGAATTTATCAAAATTTATAAAGGAGTCAGGAAATGAATATGCCTCAATCGTGGAAGAAGGTGTGGCGGCTGGTGATGTTCATAATTACATCGATACCGGCTCTTACTTGTTTAACGCTCTTCTTTCTGGTAGTCTGCATGGTGGATTACCTTCAAACAAAATTAC
>VTLG01013868.1_pt1 | contig 10248 bp, 12 predicted proteins | sample 4694571 | NCBI WGS metagenome assembly VTLG01 (sample SAMN12604809, study PRJNA352737) | marine metagenome | biome: ENVO:00000447; feature: ENVO:00000209|ENVO:00000569|ENVO:01000036; material: ENVO:00002151; isolation source: viral sequences binned using virsorter ... | reverse complement strand
ATTAGCTTATGCTGCAATCGCAACAGGGTATTGTAATGGTGTATTCATGGAAGTTCATGATGATCCCGATAACGCAATCTCTGATGGGCCTAACTCTATTAAGTTGGATGATTTGAAAGATGTTGTTGACCGAATTAAAAAGGTTTGGAATGCAAATGGTAATCATTGGGGGTTTTGGAAAGAATGATGCAAGGTAAAGTATGGGGGCAAACTGAATCCCTTCTAGTAACACCTATGATTGAAGTTCATAGGATTAATGTAGAGCCTGGTATGAAGTGCTCTATTCACAAGCATGAACACAAGTGGAACATGTTCTATTGTATAAGTGGTGCTATTGATATTCATGTACAGAAGAATGATTACGACTTAACAGATGTTACTAGACTTGAGGGTGGTGATTACACTAGTGTCCCGCCAGGGGAATGGCACTGGTTTGAGACAAGTACGATGGTAGTTCGTAAACAGACAGAGGTTCTTGAAATCTATTATCTTGAGCCAATTTCATCAGATATTATACGCAAAACAGTAGGAGGAATTGTTGAATAAATGTCATTAAATGTATTGACAAAAGCAAACTTTTCGATTATTATAGAGAAGATAGTCAAGGCAAAGCAGATATCTTACATGGATGCGATTGTCTACTATTGTGAAAACAACGAAATGGAAGTGGAGTCAGCAGCAAAATTAGTAACACCAACAATCAAATCGAAAATCAAGGTAGAGGCGCAAGAGTTGCACTTTTTACCACAAACTTCAAAACTACCCCTATAAATAAGGGATCATTATGAGTTACTTTGGACAAGTAATATACACAAACATACGAAACACAAATACGGAGAAATAGACATGGCAACATCATTTTCAGCACTAAAATCACGCAGTCGTAGTAGCAACATTGACAAGCTTGTACAAGCAAGTCAGAAGTTGAGTGCGGGTAATCAATCTTCCAGCAACAAGGATGAACGTTTTTGGCAACTGACCGTCGATAAGGCGGGTAACGGTATGGCAATTCTTCGATTCCTTCCTGAGCCTTCGGGTGAAGAACTTCCTTGGGTACGTGTATTCTCGCACGGGTTTCAAGGTCCAGGCGGCTGGTATATTGAGAACTCTCTTACTACGCTTAATCAGAAAGACCCTGTTTCAGAATATAATAGTAAACTCTGGAACAACGGTACGGATGTAGGTAAAGAGCAGGCACGTAAACAGAAGCGCCGCTTGCAGTATATCTCAAACGTATATGTTGTCAAGGATTCTGCTAATCCTGATAATGAGGGTAAAGTCTTTCTGTACAAGTACGGTAAGAAAATTTTCGATAAACTGAATGAGTCAATGCAGCCTCAGTTTGAAGATGAAGACCCTGTAAATCCATTCGACTTCTATGAAGGAGCCGACTTCCGATTGAAGGCGAGGAACGTAGAAGGGTATCGAAACTACGATAAGTCAGAATTCGATAATCCTACAGAGTTTCTTGGTGGAGATGACGAAGCACTTGAAGGAGTGTGGGATAAGCAGTATTCATTACAGGACTTCGTTGCGCCAGACCAGTTCAAAACCTATGCCGAACTGGATGCAAAACTAAATCGAGTTCTAGGATTGGACGGCAGACCAAATCCTTCTCGCACGGGAAACGTCGAGGACGATTTAGAGGAAGTGAAGTCATCCCCTGTAATGCGACAGGCCGCCGCGCCTAAAGTAGAAGAGGATGATGATTTATCATTCTTTGAGAAACTAGCAGACGATGACTAGATTAGAGAGGGGGGAAACCCCCTCTTTTTTTACCACATAATATCACTTTGGGCGCCATTGCCACCTTGGTAATCGGGAGTAACCTTCGGTCCAAATTGTTTGATGCTACTAGATACTTGAGTTGATGAATCAACTTGCGGTGCGGCGACCACCACCGGCGCTGGCGCCGGATCGCGTCGGCGAGCGACGAAATCTCTGGCACTGCCAGTCTGGATTTTGCCCGCCGATATCTGTTTCATAAGTCTTGCTCTCGCGGCCGCGTCATCTGAAACCTGTTTTGCGAGGCCGCCCTCCATTCGGTCGGTTTCTGCTTGCTTATCCTCTAACGCTTTTTTCTGCGCTGCCAGTGCTAACTCAGATGCTCTATCAGCTTCTTTCTGTTCCTGTTCCGTCAATTTAACAAGGTCTTTGTCCACTCCCCCAATATCAACAGTTTCCGTTTTAAACTTGAAACCCCTCAATTTCTCGGCAGCGGTCGTCATGATAGTTCCAAGACCCGGCATATTAGCAAGCAACATGGCTTTGTCAGCTAGAAAATCTAATACCCCATTCGCAACGCTTTTTAACATGTTAACGGGTTCTGTAATAATCGATTTCATTATATCAGTGATACTAAAGGAATCTAAGAATTTTTCTGCATTTTTAAATCCTAGTTTTCCAGCAATCCAACTTACCGCACTTTTAAGAAGATCAAGAGGCATGCCTACAAGACTACCAAGAAGTCCTGCCAGTGCTCCTTGGATACCGCCAAGAAATCCATCCTTTTCAAACCCTTCAATTGCACCTTTAACAGTATCCCATATTGCGATAATAATAGTTAATGGAAAGAATATTCTTCCTAGAACTCTACCGACAGCACTTAAAGTTTTCATCAGGCCGCTGCCTTCTTTGAAAATTTTGAATGCCGTTGAAAACTTACCCATAAGTTTACTTACTGTTCCACCTTCACCGAAAAGGTTTGTGATAGGTAACATAACAGTTTTAACTGTAGTAATTGCAGTAGTGAATGGTGCTTTAACTGCTGCAATTATCTTTGCGAGAGGGCCCGCATCATCACCAACTGCAAATATTCCTTTTATTGATTGTGTGTGTGGCTTCAAAAGAGGTTCAAATGGCCATGAGAAAATATTCTTGACGCCACCTACTAATTTAGAAACTACACCACCTTCAGAAAACATTGCTTTCACTGAATTCATCATTTTAGTTATAGCGCCATCTTTACCAATAGGCCCTTTTAGTGCTTCTCCTAATGTTGCTAGTCTCGCCGCAGCATTAGTTCCCCATGTACTAAGTGTAGTTTTAATAGACGTAAATATTTTACCTATAGAACCTTCGGCAGTAAATGGTCCCTTTAATGCTATGAATAATGATGTCAATCTTGCTGCAGCATTAGTTCCCCATACACTAAGTGTACTTTTAATACTAGCGAACAATTTACCTATAGAACCTTCGGCAGTAAATGGTCCCTTTAACAAATTAAATAATGCTGTTAATCTCGTTCCAGCATTAGTTGCCCAAGTACGTAAGTTATTACCGATACTAGCGAATAATTTACCTATAGCACCTTCTTTAGTAAATGGTCCCTTTAACAAGTTAACTAATGGAGTAAGTATAATTTTAAATGGTAACAGTAATGTTTTTAGAACACCTTTAACGGTTTTACCCCATGCTCTTATTGCATCTACTATTCCTTTCGCAATACCGCCAAGAAGTGCGGTCGCCAAACCAAGCATAACCAACCAACTCATACCATCTTTTTCTGTTACTTTTTTACCACTTCCTTGAGCACCACCGCCATCCTTAGCCCTTCCCGCTTCTCTAAGAGCCTCTAGCAGAAATCCTTCTTGGATTTTCTGCTGTTCAAGTTTGATTTTTTCAAAAGCAATTAAACCTTTAAAACCTAAATCTATCGATTTTACGATATTAAGTTGCCCGGCCCGTAAACTTTTTTGAAGTCGTTCTCTGTTATCTTTTATAACAGTATTTTGTTCAGAGAAACCTTCTTGTATTTCTGGTAAAGCCATATCTTATTATCTCTTTGCTTGTTCTAATTCTTCTTCCTGTTCTTCTAAGAATTGAGTTAATAATGATACATAAATTTCACGCTCGAACGGCATCATATTATCAAGTTCTGTCAATGAGTATTTATGATGTTGCATCAATGCAAAATTAGTTTTATAGTGATTCGATAGACTATCATGCATGATGCTTAGGTAAAAAAACTTTGCACGCCCTCCACTGTCAAAGAATCATCACGGCCACATGCCGAACATTTCCATTTTATTTCATGAGTAACTTTAGGCATATCTTCAAAGAAATTTGTTATTTTTTCAAATTGAGTTTGCCCTAAATTTTCCATCCATTGCAACATTTCTTCATTTGTAAATTCATTATACACTTCTTCATTATCATAAACATATTCAACACACCCACCAATTAATTTAAACATAAGTTCCGTATTCATATCTTCTTCTGTAATAGCAATATCTTGGAATGTAGGGAATCTGAGAACAATACCTAAGCTATCCGTAAGTTGAATTTTATTATTAGGAAGTGGGCCAGGAACGGCAATATCTTCAAGATTTAATTGATATTCAGTAACGTGTTCACAAGAACTTTCTAATGTTCCGCTAGGGCCATCAGGATTGAAATGTCTAAGTTTTAATTCTAAAATTTCACCCACACTTTTTGCACGAATATTCAGAAACAAATATTCAAGATCAAATGGTGCTAAAGACCCAACTTCAATACCTTCTGTTAGAATGCACTGTGATAGTATTTTAGCGATTGCCAATATTTGTTCATTATCGTCATCACTTTCTGCAGCCATCAACAACAGTTTTTCTTCTTTTATGAGAAATGGTCTATAAACAATTTCTTGATTTGTAGATGGAATAATACACTTATATTCTGGTGTCACAACTAATGGTAAAGCCATAACATACTCCTTTTCAATTCATATTCTATAATTAAAATCTCCTACGAATAGCACTGACAGCTCTATTAGTAACATCTGTAACTGAAGATGGTAACGGGATATTACCGCCGGCAGTGAAATCACCAATCTTAATACTACCAGAAATACTAGGACCGGCTGGTTTCGCATCAGGGTTGGCCGGGCCCGGTGAAAAGTCTGCTCTATAATCGTGGAAAGCAAATGTTACTTGCAATCTAATAAGTTCTTCACCCGCCCAAGTCATTGTAATAGGTGCGATACCGATTGGATATGCTTCATCTAGAAAATGTGCAGATTGTTTCGTCCCACTTTCATCATACTGTCGGATTTCTATTGTTCTTACATAATTCTCATAATATCCTACTTCATATCTACCTCTGGTTTGTTTTGCTGACATACCTTTTGTTGCTCTGTGATTCATAATGATATCTTGCCACTCTTCAAAGTATCTTTTTTCTCGTAAGTCTGCACTGCAAAGAAACCCTATACTTGTATCTGTATACGTGGATGCATATGCAATCTTACGTATTGGTCCGTAAACACGGTATTCACTTGTTGAAATAGTTCTACCGGGCAGCTCACATGAATCTGCGCGAAGCATAAGATCGTTCTCTTCGCCAGTCGCACCTGGCCCAGTAATTTGAACTTCAAAATGTGAAGATTTTGCTACACCATTTTTACTAAGTGTTGCTAAAATTTCGCTTGGTTTGAATGACATTAAATCATCTTCCTACTGTCTGCATGTACTGCACCTTTACCTGCTCCAACAAATCTTTCTGTTGGTAGAAATAATGCTATGTCCCATTCGGCAGCATATACTTCTAGAAACCTTGATTTTACATGCGGTGTTAAGTAATGTTTTACACACGGTTTAAAGTATTTATACTTCGCAGCGCCATTTAATACGTTATACGATATTTTTAAACGAGTATCTTCATCATATCTATTGTCTCTAGTAAGTCCATAGAGTTCATCCATAAGCTTAGCACGTAGTCTTAATGGTAAGTAATGCAAATTAATACCTAGAAATCCACCACGGACTCTCTTAAAAGGAAAGATTAACGGAAACCTATCGTAGTATGGTAGAGTTTTCTTATGCTTAGGGTCATAGAAGAAATGGTACATTCTACCAATCATCACCCTACTAGTTAATCGTTCTCTGTCACTTTTGATTAACGTTTGCGGTTGTATTCTAGTAGTTCTTGCTCTATCTCTATACCACGCCCTTGCACTATCGGTTCTTGCGGGAACTTCACCCGCACGAACACCTTTAGCAAGCAGGTCATCAAATACTATTGCCATACTTGATTCCTAATTCTTTTTCCGTTAGTATCATGAACTTCCAATTTCTATCGGCGCAAAACTCTTTTGCTGCTTTCCACTTAGCAATATTTATACCATATGTAGAAACTTCATATAAATACTTCTTAGTAGCTTTGGTGCGAACTTTAGGTTCTTTGGTTTGTGCATAGGGTTTGACTTCAATCATGATGGTCTTGATTTGTTTAGTTTTATCTTTAACCTTCACAATGAAGTCTGGAAAGTATTTGTGCCATCGACCGTCGATAGGAGATTTATAAGGAACGATAATTTCTTCAGAAGCCCACTCTAGAACGTTTGGATTCTGATCGAAGTAGACCATACAATTTCTTTCCCACAAACTTCTATAAATAATGTTAGTGGGATTACCCTTATACTTTCGGGGGAAATTGGGTTTGTATTTGCCTTTATAAGATTTAACCATAGGAATATTTATACAGATGGCAAAAATAAATTTAAATGCTATAAGAACAGGTAAGAGACGAGTTGACCGTTTAATAAGTGCGGGACAAGCAATTGCCTCGAACCCGGCGGCCGCGACATCTATTATTGCGAATGAAGCTCAAAATATTCTTACTGGAAGAGCTGGGCCAGTTGATAGATCAGGATTTGATACCCTTCCATCAAATCCACAGCAAAGAGGTGCATTAGCTCCATTATATAAGCAAAGGAAGATGGACACACCTATTATGTTTCCTGATGATCTAGATGCTGATCATTATATGCTGTTTAAAGTAAAACAAGAAAGAAGATTAACAAGGACCGTAAAAAGAATTAATGATATAAGAGTTATAGCATTACCCATCCCCGGCAATCTAGCAGTTTCATATGCAGCAGATTATGAAAATGCATCATTAGGTGTTGCTGGTGCTATGCTTGGTGGTCAAATGAGTTTGGAACAATTAAAAGGTGGATTGGGTAGTATAAAAGATGAAATTATAGCTGGTGGGAAAGATTTATTAGGACAAGTAGCCAAAGGTAAAGCAAATGATGCAACAAAAGAGGTAGCTACAGGCATTGGAATTGCTGCTGGTGTTACTGCACTTGCTGGTATTTTAGGTGGCCCGTTAGTTGCTGCAATTGGTGGTGGTGATCTTATAGGTGGCGCAGTAAAAGGTGTTGGAAAAAGATTAGGTAAAACATTGAATCCACACCAAGCTGTTATATTCCAAGGAGTAGGATTTAAAGAACATTCTTTTAGTTATAAATTTGTCGCAAGAAACGAACAAGAAAGTAGACAAATTCAAGCAATATGTACTGTCTTTAGATATCATATGTTACCATCATATGCAAATGAGGGTCTTGCATTTAATTATCCTCATGAGTTTGAAATTGAATTTTCTGATGTAGTAGCACCATTTCTTTATCGTATTGGAACTTGTGTTCTAAAATCTTTTAATGTCACATATAATGGCGGTGGTGTTCCACAATTTTATTCAAATACTAACGCACCGATTGAAGTCGAAATTCAATTGGGCTTCCAAGAGGTTCATATTGAAACGTCTGATGCACCTCCGCCTTCGGGTAATACTGGAGACAGAAGAGATTCTGGATTTGGTGATGCCGGTAAGCAAATCTTAATTAATGATCATTATCATCGTAATCAAACTTGAGGCTAGATAATAATGTCTAATTATTTCTCATATTTTCCAACTATTGAACACGATCTAAAAAATGATAATACCAATATTGTAACTGTTAAGAATATTTTAAAACGTTTTAAGATAAGTGATGCAAGTTTAAGTAATATACAAACTTATTATGATTATAATATACAAGATGGTGATAGGCCTGATGTTATCGCACAAAAATATTATGGTAATGAAGATTATGCATGGCTTGTTTTGTTTTCAAATAATATAGTTGACCCTATAAAAGAATGGCCATTATTCGGTACGGATTTTACAAACTACGTGAAATCAAAATATGGGTCTATTGAACTTGCTAATACAACCACTAAGAAACGATATAAGGTATTGTCTGCAGCATTTAAAAAGATTGATGGAACTGTCATTCCCAAAAGAAGAGTAGAGATTGACGAAACAACATATAATACTTTGTCTGAAGCAGACAAAGAAATTCAAACAGCATATGAATATGAAGTAGAAGTAAATGATAATAAAAGAAATATTAGATTGATAGACAGTGTGTATCTAATGGATATACAAGATCAAGTTGAACAAATACTAAGATCGACGGTATAATGGCAGCTGAAGGTTATAAATTCGCAGGATATGTTAATCTAAAAAAAGTTTCTCTAGTTGGTGCAACTGGCGAAGTAGTAGATATTGGTAATGTCGTTGATGAAATAAACATTTATCAAGATTTACAGAATCCATTCATGACTTGCGATATATTTATTTCAGATTCAACATCTCTGTTTGATGGTTTTACTGGTGAAAATGGATTCACTGGTATGGAAATGCTCGTTCTCAGGTATACTACCAGATACCCAAAAGGTCCACAGAGAGATATCAATCAAGCTTTTGTTCTATACACAGTAAGTGAAAGAGGTAGAATAAAAGAAAAACAAGAAGTTCTGGTGGTTGAAGGAATATCTTTAGAAGGATTCTTTGCTTTAGACAAAAAAATTTCTAAATCCTATGGAGGTGAAAAAGGCAATAGAGTTCATAAGATGGTTAAATCTATTGTAGAAGAATATATTCATACAAAAGATATAGTATCAGCATATACTGATATTAATACAAAATTAAAAGTCAATATAAAAAAAGAAAATATTTATCATGAAACTATAAGTCAATTTAGATATATATCCCCATATTTAAGTCCAACAACATTGATTGCTGAATTGATTGCTGAAGCAGATAATCATTATGGAACTCCAGCATTTTATTTCTTTGAAGATTCATTTGGATTTAAATTTGCAGATTTAGAAAGAATGATTAATAGAGCTCCTGTATTTACTTATACATATACACCATCAAATACTAGTAGCGAAAATGATATTGACAATACAAGAATAATTGATTATAATGTTTTGGAACAAAATAGTATGATGACTAATATAAGTGAAGGGTTGTTCGCTTCTCATACTATAAACATAGATGTTTTACAAAAAACAAAAAAAGATTTATTTTATGATTATGAGAAGGCAACTAAAAATCAAGGATTCAGAAAACTAAATGATCGTCAAATTATTCCTGGCGTATTACGCGGTGGTGATGCTGCATTGGTTGTGAATACTACTAGGAAGGGTCATGATCAACATTCTCTACTAAAATGGGAAAATCATTACCCCAAAAAATATCCAGAACAAATTGCGACTTCACAATCTTATAGAAGACACTTATCAAATGTATGTTTACAAGCTATTTTACATGGAAACACCGATTTGGATGTAGGGAGAATAATTACTTTAATTATACCGCAAGCAACAACTATTGGCGAAACGGGTGATAAATCAGTGCCAGGTCCACCAGTGATAGATAAATACCTAAGTGGATATTATTTAATAACATCTTTACGTCATAAGATAAGTGGCGAACAAATGCAAACTGTAGTGGAAGTTGTAAAAGATACTAAAAGTGCTGCAATAGCAGCGGAGCGCGCAGTCGGTACTACGAGAGGCGGAGGCATCTAGATGATTTTAAAATTTCTTGAACATTTCCATCTAAGAGAATTCCAGCAATTAGATGAGAAACTTATCATCGTCGGTAAGGGTAAGCGGTATGGTCAAATCATGTTCCTCGCGGGTGGCGCGGGTTCTGGTAAGGGGTTTGCTATCAAGAACTTCCTTGAAGGTGATAAGTTCAAGGTAAGGGATGTTGATGAATGGAAGAAGGCCTTAATGAAGGTTGGAGAACTCAAAAAGAAATGGCCTGAAATAAGAGGTTTGAATTTGAGGAAACCAAATGATGTTGCTAGGTTGCACATGTTCGTTAAGGAAAAGGGAATAAAAGATAAAACATTAGATAGAATGCTGGGTGATGCGATACGAAGTGGTTCAGCAAAGAAGGGCACCCTTCCCAATATTCTTTTCGATATCACTCTCAAAGAAATAGGTGATATCAAAGAAGTTTTGCCTAGTCTTATGGAAGCAGGGTATGACAGTAAAAATATGCACCTCACTTGGGTATTGACCAATTACCATGTTGCAGTTCAGAACAATGCTACTAGGGATAGGGTAGTTCCAGCTGATATTCTATTGCAAACACATGAGGGTGCCGCGAAAACAATGGTAGATATCATACGTGGAAAAACACCAT
>VTLG01007402.1_pt1 | contig 10249 bp, 21 predicted proteins | sample 4694571 | NCBI WGS metagenome assembly VTLG01 (sample SAMN12604809, study PRJNA352737) | marine metagenome | biome: ENVO:00000447; feature: ENVO:00000209|ENVO:00000569|ENVO:01000036; material: ENVO:00002151; isolation source: viral sequences binned using virsorter ... | reverse complement strand
ATAGCTTGAGAAACGTAAGCACTAAAATTATTTCTCTTAACGATGTCCGCTAGTAGGACACCGCCAGTATAATTCTGAAACGGAGCAGCCATTCAGATTTACCTTAATAAGTTTTGCGATACCCTAATCACGGATAAGGGGGTCAATTTCACGGAAATTAACTATTTAGTTTGAGCCTCTTGCTTGAGCACTGCTGCAAGCTGTGGGTCTTGTTCTGATATTAGCATTTGTTGTGTTATATTGCCCGTTTTCCAAGGATTTGCTTGACCTCCACCAGCATTTGCAACAGGACTTGGTTTTGCACCCATTCCAGCAGCAGAACTTGGTTTAAAATGATGTTCCCAACCACTACCAGGGTTTTTGAGACTCGTGAGATAGTTGGTAAGATTTTGTTCTACTCCACCATTTAATACAACTACTTCTCCGTTAGCGTTTTTTTGTAACTTGTTTTGTAATAAAGACAGAGTTTGTTCTGCATTTATCGCTCCAAGATTACTAATAGCTGCAAGTGCTGTTGTCTTTGTAGAAGCAACTTCATTAGAATTTTTTAAGTCTTCTAACTGTTGAGATAAGGTCATTATCTGTTGCTCTTTTTCTTGGGCTGTTTTATTAGCCTCCTCCCAAAGAGTTTTCCATTGACCTTGATCTTCTAGTTCTTTGGTACGTTCAGCCTCTTTTTTCTTATAAACTTCGTCTAATTTAGACTTTGCACCTTTAAATTTTTCTTGTTCATCTGCAACTTGTTTTTGCAAAGCAGCTAGTTTTGATTCATATTCTGCCTTAACAGAAGTAAGATCAGGTGCAGATGGTTGGGCTGGTTGTGAAACAGTATCAGCCACGGGCTGTTCAGCGTTGGTCACAGACTCAGGCTGAATGACTTTTTCTTCGAGTGCCATTAATTATTCAGTAAGTGGGCTAGTAGTTTTCTTTTTAGCAGCTTTTTTCTTAGTTGCTTTTGGTGTAGGAGCAGGACAAACAGCAGGAGCTTCAGGACCATTACCCATCTTTTCAGATGCAGTAGGTTCTACAAGTTCCCATTTATAAGTCCCGTCAGGTTGAAGAACCTTATCTAGGGATTTAGCCATAAAAATGTATGTACTTGTCTATCATTCTAACAAATTATTCAGACTTGACCTCATTTGGTGTTCTTAAGACTTCACCTTGAACCAAAATATCTCTATATTCTTCACGATCTATCACATTTTCGTTAAATAATGCTGTTAAAGCAGTAATATCTTGACCAATCAACCTTTCAATATCAAAATCTCTACTAATTTTTACTTCTGGTGGTTCAATACCTACATATTCAGCAGAAAAATTAAAACATTTTTGAAGTTTTTGTTCTAATTCCATAGAAACCATAGCAAGCATAGAGTTTGTATCGACACGATCTAATCTTCTTGCATCCGCAGATTCAGCTACAAATTTTTGTTGACTTAAAGTACTAATACCAAGAGTAGCCATTTGCATCTGCAATTCCTTAATTTCAGCAGATTGAGCATCAAAAGCACTACTAGCTGGCTCTACATAGTAAATTTTATTACCTGGTTGAGTTGCCATTGCATAATTTACAGATATAGCAAGGTCTTTGGTCTGATCGTCATATCCTTCCATTACAAGCATTGGTTGAGATGCAACGTGCAAACTATGAATCAAATCAGCTTGTCTCTGAAAATGTGCCAGATTTAAGTATGCAATATCCAATAAAGGTGGTTTACTTACTAAATTTTCAGTTTTTCCAGAATAAACAGTAACCAAAGGTATTTCTCCAAGAGAAAAATTACCCGATTCTGCTAATTTGTATTCTTGATCCGTAGTACCAGTACTAAATTCGCCCATGTAAGAATTATCATCAACGTCATACATTGCATCAATCTCATCTTTTTTGCGAAAAACTCTATAACTTCCAGGTTCTATAACTCTTACTTGATCGTAAACCTTTTCTCCAAAATCTCCGTCAGGTAAAACAGCTTTTTCTGCGATTCTTGCCTGTATAAGATTTCCATAGTTTGATTCTCTATCTAATCTCCAACCTAAAAGATTTGTAGGATCTACTTCAATCCAATAAGGTCTACGATTTTGTTGCCTTTCTTCAGCTAAACTTAATGCACCAGAAGGTGCTGGATAATCCACAAGAATATGACTTTGACCATAAGTAAGAGAACACATTAAGATTCTTCGTGCGTATTCATCTAAATCCGAGCCACAACCATCGACATCCATTTTAAATGTGTCTGTCCAGTAAGGATCACCTATAAGTGATATTGGTTTTCTTAATACAAGACCTGTTGCTGCTCTTATTAATCTTTGAGTAAAAGGAGAAAAAACAGCACGATTTACTCTAGCCATGTAAGCTGTATAGTCTTCTCTTGGCTCTAGCGGTAAAAATGCTTCACTATTTTCTCTAAGATACTCTGTTCCCTCAGTGACAGCTTTCATTATTTCCCAACCTTTCATCATGTCGAGGACAGCCCTCGTGCGAGTAAAAGGGCTGTCTATATCTCCAATAGTTGTGGAAGTTTGTACTTTTGTTCTGTAATCTCCAGGAATTGAATAAGTCATCTAACACCTCCATCGTTTTAATGCTAACGCTTTTCTAGTAGGTCGGCCTTTACTATCTTTCATTGGACCTTTGACTCCTTTCATACGAGCACAAAAAGATTTTCTTCTTGCTGCTCTTTTGCCTGTTGGATTCTTTTCAGTAACAGGTGCTTGCAAATTACTTCCTGTGGCACGATTATATTTTCTTCTACCTTTAGCAGTCAGCCCTCCTTTCTTAGACTTTTCGCCTCTTCCTACAGATAAACTGACCCCCTTACGTTTAGTCATTATTTGCCTACCTTTTTCATGGTTAGCTTATGAGCTTCAGTAAAAGTTCTACCTTTTAACATTAATTTTTTCATCTCTTCCATGTGCTTTCTAGTATGAGTACCTTTTTTCTTATGCCTAGCTAAAGCATCTTCCTGTCTTTGAGTTAGCATTTTCATTTTTTCTTCCTTTTTTTCTTGGAACGTAGCTTTTTAAAATCGGCACCCGTAATCTTATCCCGTGGTGGTGCAACAGCAGCCAGTTTGCGTTGCTTTGCTGAATAAGATTTTTTAGGCATTAGGCAGCAGAAGTAATAGCACCAGTTGTTTGGAAACTCACTGACACAGTTGAGATGTCTCCAATAGTAGAACTAAATGAAGTTCCTGTAATAATTCCGTTAAAACTTAATTTTTTGCTTCCACCAGTATCTAAAAACAAATTAAAAGTAGCATCTCCTGGATCTTCTGCTGTTAATACATCTGAAATAATTTCAGCAGTATCATCTCCGCTTGTAGCTGTGTAAAGAAGATCAACAGTTCCAGAGCCAGAAATTAGTGAACCTACGAAACTTCTTGCGGTTGCTCCATGAGCAGTCGTTTCTAAAGTGTCTTTTGTTACGTCTAATGTCCAAGCTGTTGTAGAAGCTATAGCTCCTGCTGTTCCAGACCCATTATCAAATGATACAGAGCCTTCTTCACCACGAAAAAATGCCATGATTCAAGAAAAAATTTACTTATACGACTATATTACCTTGAAACTGCAACTTTCACAGTTATTTTTTCTTTTTAGTTGATTTTTTTGTAGTTTTTTTCTTCTTCCCTTTCCGAACAGAAGCTACATACCCTTTACATCTGGCTAAAGCGTGATTTGATGCCATTTTTAGCTCCTTTTTTTGGTTTTTTTACGTCTATGTTGATATGTTATCTTCTTACTCCCTGTTTTGGCACGTTTAAATCTTGCTTTTTCACTTGCTGACATTTCTCCGACAGTCTTAGGTGTCTTACTTGATACACGTTTTTTGGGTCTGCAAGCTGGATAACCTCGTTTTTCACCTTTAGATCGCCCACAAGGTTTACCAGTTTTAATGTCAACCCAATTTTCTTTGAACCAACGGGTAAGACCGCCACTACTTCTTGCCACGTTTTTTCTCCACTCGGTAAGTTCCTCCACGTTTTTTGTACTCTCGTACAAGCCACGCATTAGCATAAGCACTTGGATAAACCTTAAATTTACGTTTTGCTTCTGCTTTTACTCTAGAGTATAACGCTTTATTGACAGGAACATTTGCCACGCTTTTTACCTCCTTTCTTTTTCTTCTTCTTTTTCTTTGTAGTCGAGTGATACATAGTAAGAATTAGGTAGTTCTTAGTATATTCTAAACGAAGTTTGGCCTAGTGTCTCTGGCTTGGCTAAATTAAATTGCTGTAGACAAAGATAACCAAAAGCGTCAAAGGCATGGTCAACTCCTAGATTTTTATTGGGCAAGCCTGTATTTGGAGCGTATGTCAGCGTTCTAAGTGCTTTTATTAACTCTTTACATCTTGGGTGAATAAAAGTTCTTTGATCTCCATTGGCATCAAGCAAGGCAGTATTAACAGCAGTAATCTTATCTCTTATTTTCCAGGGTGATTTAGGACTCATAACAGTAAAACCAGACCTTCTTAAGATCGTATGATCTGTAACACCTACTCCACTTGTTTTTCTTGCACTACCCGTAGGGTCAGGACAAGCAATAATTCTCCTATCTACCCCATATCGCCTTGTAACTTCTTCCGCAAAATCCCAAGTTGTAGCTCCACCCGTCAACATGATCTCATCAAACACATACAAATTATTGTCATGTTTATACGCACAAATTCCTGCCATAGGGTCAACGTTAAAATCTAAACCCAAAAGCAAAGGCATCATGTGTAAATCCTGTACTTCCTTGTCAATATTTTCATCAGTAAAACTAACAGCAACTAATCCAGTAAGATTTTCAAAACTAGCTTCAAATTCTTGTCTAAACGTCCTCGCATCTAATTGACCTCTAGCTGCTTCAACTTCTTCTGGAGCGACATTACCCCCTTCAACTGTAGTAAAACTCCATCTTTGCCAATCATCTCTTTCGGTTTCCCCACAAAAACACCACATATCATAAAACCAACTGGCAGTTCCATCAGGTGTAGAAATAAACAAAGCCCATCCTTGTTTATCTGCTAAAGCTGGTCTAATAACTTCTGCCCACACATCCTGGTCCATAAACGCTGCTTCATCTAATACCACACCTGAAAGACTTCTTCCTCTCAAAGCCATTGCATTTTCTGTTCCTTTTAGCTCGATTGTCGATCCATTAATCAATTCAATCCTTAAATCTGTTTCGTTTTTACTTTTTATCCAAATTCTAGGTACTAATCTTTTTAATTCTTTCCATGCAATATCTTTTGCCATCCGATATGTCGGAGCACAGTAAAAATATGTTTCTCCTGGTCTATTTATCGCTCCACGAAGAAGTTCTATACAGGAAAGGTATGATTTTCCAAATCTTCTTCCAGCTACTAAGACACGAAATCGTTTATTGCAGTTGAAGACTTCACCCTGGGCATATCTTAAACTAATTTCTGGTGCGTTTTTTACAGGCATACACTAAAAAATAACAAATTTTTCAATTATTACCCCCTTTTTATAGCCTAAATTCATATTTCTAGGTTATCATTCAAATAATACCTTATCTGATTGAGTCCGTGGCTGAATCGTTTATGTCTGGTTTTATTCCAGAAGAACAGAAACAACAACAAGAAAAAAGAAAAAGACGTTCTAAGTTTGCTTGCAATACAAAAGAACATATTCAGGCTAGAAGTCAAAGATTGTATTCTCGTCAGCTAGAAGGGAAAACAACAAGACAGCTAGTTCTTGAACACGCAAAGATTGAAGGCATTGCAGAAACTTCTGCCTGGAGCGATTGGAGTAGAGTAAAACAATGGAATAATGAAGATTGGGAAAAAGATAGAGAGAATATGCTTCCAAGACTTCAAGCAATGAGAGTCAGATTATTTAACAAGGCAGTTTCAAAAGGTCAATTACAAACAGCAGCCCAAATATTAGATTCATTAGGTAAGGTTATCGGAGAGTCAGTAGAGACAGTCAATATTCAAGCACCTGAACTATCTATAAAAGTAGAAACGAAGTAGTACATACTTATTAGTAACGAAGATTAGCAATATGTATTGAAGGTACCCGACTTATGTAGCAGCACGCTGCAATCTGCAACACACCCCCCCCTGTAGCTTCTGCGGTAGCTAGGAGGAGCTACAGCACCCTTCTGCTGGCAGCCTGATGCAATAGTACCTACAAAATTTTGGACTCTCACAACCGATTCTCGAAGGAGTAATAATTACAACAAAATGTAAACAATACCTTCACACTTGCAGCATTATGCCTGTATAATTAATACATAACCTACAGGAGGAAAAACCAGCCGCCCGCAAACACTAGGGAAACACCGCTGAAGTCTTCAGCTACATATCGTGAGTCAGTTGTTAACTCCGCAAGCATAACAACACCGCCAACCAGAGGGCGTTTGAAGTGGGTCTGGGTCTAGCAAGTGGGATGCACTTGCAACACTTTTTCTTTTACTTCTAGGCTGTAGCACTCACGAACAATAACAGGAACAACAGGAGCTTAGATCTTCGGACTAGCTTTCTTTTTCCCTTCACAGATTACTTCACGAACTAGCACAGCCTACAAGTAAAAGGTACTTACTTTTTACTTACTTGTCCTATTTCATTATTCAAAATGAAAACAAAAAAACAAATTGAAAAAACTCGCATTCTGGAAGTCATCAAGATGCTTACAAATCTTGGAAGACATCAAGAAGCCTCAAAACTATTCAATTCACACTTCGGAGTTTAAAATCATGTCAAATTTTGAAATCACTAGATTTACTGGAATTGATTACGATTCAAAAACCGCACGTTGGGAAAAGGTTGCAGAGCGTTCCAATCAAGAAAACGCTTTAGCAACTTGTAAGAGTCTTAATAAAAATAGACCATACTACCACCGAGTGGAGGTTTTAAAATCTGTCGAACTTCCAAAGTTCACAGTCTTAAAACCTAACATGAAATCCGATTATGCTCCGATTGTGATTCCCGCAAGTTTCACAGTCAGAAAGAAATTAAACATCTTTCAAAGGATTCTTAGGAGGTTTTTCTAATGTCCGAGATAGAGTATTTCTTTTTTCAAGATCAGGAGGAGTTTAATCGACTCCTTTCTGACTCTTTTATTTACGACTTTGATTCAATGGAGATTTCTAAAAATGAAAATTAAAAGACTTGGAGCTAGTAAAACAATACTAGCTCTTTCTTCTGGCTCTGAAATTTTTTATTCGTATGATACACCCGTAGCCGCTCAGATTTCGGGTGAATTATTCCGCACCAAAGAATATTACAGCCGCACAACTTCAAAGCATATCACCCAATATTTAAACGGGAGAAAAGCAGAAGAAGTTGAGCAATCTTTTATTAACCAAATTGTAGGAGTTTAAAAAAATGAGTCAAGATAAAAAAATGAGAGTCTTCAAGTTGACAGACTCTCAACTTGATTTAATGCTTCAAAGCATCAGGCAAACAAAAAGAACTTCTTATGAAAGATTAAGCCCAAAATCAAAAAAAGATTTTGACTTAATGTTTGAAGAAGTCGTTGAGCCTTATTGGTCTTGTTACGTTTAAAAATAGGGGATTAATTTCCCCCTTTTTCCTGTAAAAATTTTTCATTTATCCTAAAAAATTATGACAATTATGAATGTCAAAATGAATGGCAAAAAAGCTATATATACGGGTTCTAAAAAATCCCGTATGAATGGCAAAAAGCCTATATATGCAAAGCCTGAAGAAGTCATTGTGAATGACTTAATTGAAGCTTTGGAAAATGGTGTTTCGCCGTGGCGAAAAGATTGGACAGTGAAGGGAGGGTTCAGAAACGTCTTGACCCAGAATGAATATAAGGGAAGCAACCCCGCTTTACTTTGTATGTATTCTGCGATTCGTGGATGGCATTTACCGTTATTTATTGGTGCGGGGCAAGCGAAATCAATGGGCTGTCTTCCAAAAAAGGGCTCAAAATCCGCACGAATAATGCAACCTTTACAGAGGTCTTATGAACTCAAAGAAAAGGATAAAAACGGTGAAACACAATATGGCATATATATGTCCTATAAGTGCGTTCCAGTTTTTAATGTTGCTGATATTCGAGGTCTTGATGAAGACTCAGAAAAGAAGCTTCGGGAGCTTATTGATAAAGCGGTTCTAACTTCACAACCAAGACAGTTGGATGAGAAAGTAAAAGACGCTCACGATAGATTGTTTCAATGGGAAAAGCAAGTCAACACTATAAAAGGTGGAGATAGAGCTTATTACAGAGAATCAAGTGATGAAATAGTCGTTCCAAAAAGATACAACTTTAAGAATGACGAATCATATATATCGACTTATGCTCACGAATGTATTCACAGTACAAAGCATAAAAAAAGACTTGATCGAAACAATTTATCTTATGCAGCCGAGGAACTTGTTGCAGAATTAGGAGCTTACCTAATTTGTAATAGGTTGCATATATCGAACCTTGACGTTCAAAATCATGCTGCCTATTTAGAATCATGGTGTCCAATGCTGAAAAGCGACCCAAAAATCCTTTTCAAATCACTAGCTAATGCTAGTAAAGCAGCAGATATGGTAATTGGTGAGAGTTAATCTCACCTTTTACTTTTTATTCTTTATTTTTCTAAAATTATGCAACTTAAACAATTAAAAACGATTGACATTGAAGCTAAAGAATGGAGGGATAAAATTAATGGCAATTCTTACTTTTCAAGTGACGTAACACTTAATTATGGTATGGATAGTCAAGAAATTATCAAACTACCTTTTCAATATGGTTATGGAGATTTTTATTATCATGCAAGTTTAGAAGAAGTTAAAAAACTTTTTCCTAAATCAAATTGGGTAAAAAAGAAATATAGCTCATGGGAAATAAAAGATAAGTACAAATTTATTATTAGAAATTCAATTCAAAGAAACTGTTTAAAAAAGGAGCTAAACAAATGAAGAAGTACAAAGCAACCGACCCTGAAATGATTCAGGCTCAAAAAGATTTAGCTAAAATGTCGAATTTATCTGATCGTGTAATTACTAACGATAAAGATTTATTCGAGGAGCTAAGTACAATTCAAAGAAAATTATGTGAAATCTCTGAATTAAAAGCTCATTTCTTGCAAAGATATGAGGATATATTGGATGAACAGCATAATTTGGAGACTCAACTATGCGTCTTTCAACATGAAATGCTCCATAGCTTCGAGCTAGTCTTCAGGTATTACAAAACAAAAAAGAAGGGCTTCAAGTAAGCCCTTTTTCTAACCTCAACTTACATCTTGTAAGAATGAGCGTTTCATACAATTTTTTATCTTTACTTAAAGCTTTAGTAATTAAAATGTCCCACTCATTTTCTGATAGGTCATTTAATTTGTATGGATTGAAGCCTAATTGCTCAATATCTAAAAGAAAAGTTTTAATTAAGGACATGAATTGCATATATATACTATATTAGTATATCATAACACCCTTGTAATGATTGCATATATGTGTTATTGTTATGAAGTGTTCACTTATCCTAACTTTATGAACCAAAACGATAGAGACTTTCAAAAAGTCTTAGAAGCTCTAACAGAGCAAGATAAAAAAATTACTGAGATAACCAATATGATTACTCAGTCAACTGGTATTACTCTCAAAGCTTTTGAAGGCCAACAAAAATTAAACGAATCTCAAAGAGAAGTGAATCATTCTTTAAGAGATGGTTTAAAAGATTTATTTAATGCAATTTCTACAATTACAACAATTCTTACAGGAGGTAAAAACTAATGGGTTTAGATATGTACTTCGAGGGCAACTTTTCTAAAAGAGCTTTTTCTGAAAAAGACCCTAATAATTACAAGAGAGAAAATGTCGAGATTGATCTTGACTTTGAAGCTACTCTTGAATCTATTGGTTTTGAAAACGCTCCAATAGAATTTACTAATTGGAATTATTATTCAATTAATATTCCTATTGCTTATTGGAGAAAAGTTAATTGTATTCACAACTGGTTTGTTGAAAACGTGCAGGGTGGGAACGATAACTGCGAGCGTCATTATGTAAGTTCTGACAAGATCGAAGAGTTAGTTGAAGAAATTGACAACATTTTATCTGAACCCGACCCAAAAACAAAACTAGCTAAAGCTGAAGCTAACTTACCTAATACAACTGGTTGTTTCTTCGGTTCTCAAGAATATGATAAGTATTACTTTGAAGACCTTAAATACACGAAGGAACGTATGCAAGCCTGTTTGGATTGGCAAAACAAAATGGCAGGAACAGGTAAATGTTTCGATAGCTTCTATTATCAATCATCTTGGTAAAAATTATGA
>VTLG01006841.1_pt1 | contig 10249 bp, 12 predicted proteins | sample 4694571 | NCBI WGS metagenome assembly VTLG01 (sample SAMN12604809, study PRJNA352737) | marine metagenome | biome: ENVO:00000447; feature: ENVO:00000209|ENVO:00000569|ENVO:01000036; material: ENVO:00002151; isolation source: viral sequences binned using virsorter ... | reverse complement strand
GGCGGCACTCCAGCTATAAGGCTGGAGGCGGTGGCATGATCCAACGTGCGGAGTTAGTGGCAGTACAGCTTGTCGAGCTTGTCGAATACGGCGAAGCAGGAGCTAGTGCTGATTATGATTTAGCAGCAGTGGAGTTTTAAATATGACTGAAGTAATTGAAAAACCAACGTGGACGTTTAGTACTGATGAGGGTACATACGATGTAAGTCGCCTTCCTGATGATGCACGATCTGCATTTGATCTGTTGATTGAGGTGAACAAAGAAGTGCAAGTTCACAACAGACGGGTCGCTGTACTACAGGCATCAGCCATACAGTTGAACAATACGATTCGGGCAGGGTTAACTGACGAAGCACTCATCGAGCCAATAGAGGATAAGACTAGTGCAGACAACAGCAAAGATGACGACGGGGAAGCAGCAGCTTAGTAAATTTAAATACACACACAGAGAGTGTCCTAAGTGTGAACACAAGGGATGCTTTGCCATCAATGAGGATTGGTCAGCGTTATGTTTCAGTTGTAAATATACGACCAGAGATTTACGCAAAGATTTTCCTGATGTAGATGAGATAGTAAAACGCACTAACTATGGGGAGAAAAATAAACAACAAGCAACAAAGATAACTATAGACAGAGGCGCTGGTATCTTCGGACCTCTCCTTGATAGGGGGATCTCCGAAGAAACAGCCAAGCGATATGGGGTAAGGATTCTTGCGGGTTCCGATGGAGTTCCAACGCAGCATTACTACCCCTACTTCATTGCTAATGAGGTAGTAGCACACAAGGTAAGGCATGTCCATGATAAGATGTTCACATGGGTAGGGCCACCTACTGACACAGGTTTATTTGGACAGCAGTTCGCTCAGACAGGAGGTAAATATATAACAGTCGTGGAGGGCGAGTGCGATGCGATGGCAGCTTACGAGTTGTTAGGATCTAAATGGCCCGTTGTCTCTATTAAGAGTGGTGCTAGTGGAGCAGTCAAAGACATCAAAGAATCTTTAGAGTTTCTTGAAACCTTTGAGAATATTATCATTGCCTTTGATGCTGACAAGCCTGGAAGAGAAGCTGCAAAAAAAGTAGCCCGTCTTCTGAGGCCAGGTGCAGTAAAGATAATGTCCTTTCCAGAGGGATTCAAAGATCCTAATGATATGCTTCGACAGAATCAGCACAAGCTTTTCACGAGATCTTTTTGGGAAGCTAAAACATATACTCCTAGTGGAGTCATCAATGTTTCTGATCAACGAGATAAATTTAAAGACAGACCAAAGAAGGAGGCAGTACCTTATCCTTGGCAGGGCCTGAATAAAAAGTTATACGGGCTACGTCAGGGGGAGTTAGTTCTTTTGACAGGTGGTACTGGACTAGGTAAGTCGAGTGTCACCAGAGAGATTGAGCACTGGCTAATCAAATCTACACAAGACAACGTAGGTGTGATAGCGTTAGAGGAAGATTGGCGTAGGACAGTAGATGGACTTCTATCTATTGAGGCCAATGCCAGACTCTACATAGATCAAGAACGAGAGAAGTTTTCTGAAGAGGAGATCGATAAGTTCTTTGATCTTTTATACGATGGTGATAACAAGAATCGTGTGTGGATTCACGCGCACTTCGGTAGCAATGACATCGATGAGATATTCTCCAAGCTGAGATTTATGATCGTGGGTTGTAACTGTAAGTGGATAGTACTTGATCACCTTCACATGCTGGTGTCTGCCCTTTCCGAAGGCGATGAACGTCGTACCATCGATAACATAATGACCAGACTACGATCTCTGGTAGAAGAAACAGGAGCAGGATTAATACTTGTCTGTCATCTTCGCAGAGTCAGTGGTGACAAGGGACATGAGAATGGTATTGCCACTGCTGTCAGTCACATCAGAGGATCTGGAAGTATAGCGCAGCTATCAGACTGCATACTTTCCCTTGAGCGTAATCAGCAATCCGATGATGAGCAAGAGGCGAACACTACCAGAATTCGTATACTTAAATCTAGGTACACGGGTGATGTAGGTATTGCAAGCTACTTGTTATATGACCGTGACACTGGTAGACTTTCAGAGGTAGACATGAGTGACATATCTCATTCTTCATTTGAAGAAGAATCTTCATTAGAGTTTTAAAATGAAAAGACTAATCTTTGATATAGAAACAGATTCCCTAGAACCTACAAAGATATGGTGCGTGGTAGCTAAAGATATAGATACTAAGCAGCATTACATTTATGGACCTGATCAGATAGGAGAGGCTTGTGATTTACTAAAAAGCTCTCCTTATCTAGCAGGACATAACATACTTGGCTTTGATATCCCTGTGTTGGAGAAACTAACAGGTATAAAGTTAGACACTGGTAGTCGTAAGATAGTAGATACGTTAGTGCTATCTCGACTATTCAATCCAACAAGGGAAGGAAACCATACGCTAGGTTCTTGGGGTGATCGATTAGGTTATCCTAAAATAGATTTCACAGAGTACGATAGGTATTCTAACGAGATGTTAGACTATTGTGTACGGGATGTGGATCTGAATCTCAAGGTCTACGAGATACTTCAGGAAGAGTCTAAGGGATTCTCTAAACAGAGCGTAGACTTAGAGCATGATGTGTTTAGGATTATATCTGCTCAGAGAGAGAAGGGTTTTGCTTTTGATATACAGTCAGCCGAATTACTAAGTGCTGAACTTAGAGAGAAGATGGAAGATGTACGTAAGGAAGTACACAAAGTATTCAAGCCAAAGGTATCTGAAGTAAAACTGTATCCTAAGTTTACTAAAACTGGAGCATTAGCTAAGACAGCTAACACAGTAGAAGGAACTGGTGTGCGTTTGACAGAAGAAGAATACTCTGAGCTGTCAGATAAAGTAGCTTCTTCTGATCGTAGGCCCATTAGTAGATTCATGGTTACTGATTTTAACCTTGGATCTAGGGTACAGATAGGAGAATATTTACAGGAGTTTGGATGGAAGCCCACTAAGTTTACGCCTAATGGTAGGCCACAAGTAGATGAGACTGTACTGTTAAACATTAAAGGTATACCAGAAGCAGAGCTTATCGCAGACTACCTCCTACTACAGAAACGTATAGCCCAAGTAGATTCTTGGTTAAAGGAGGTTAAAGAAGATGGACGTATACATGGAGGAGTAAGAAGCAACGGGACAATAACAAGTCGCATGTCTCACCAGTTTCCAAACGTCGCCCAAGTTCCGAATCTTGGGTCTTTGTATGGCAAGGAATGCCGCTCATGCTGGACAGTACCGCAAGGATATAAACTAGTTGGTGTGGATGCAAGTCAACTTGAATTACGAATGCTTGCCCACTACATGAAGGATGAGGAATATATAAATGAAATCGTTAACGGAGACATTCACTCCACTAACCAACGAATTGCAGGTCTTCAATCAAGAAATCAGGCAAAAACTTTTATCTATGCCCTCTTGTACGCAGCGGGAGATAGAAAGCTTGGAAGTCTGGTTGGAGGAAGCGCAAGCAGTGGGAAGGCACTTAGAAAACATTTCTTTGATAATCTACCATCATTTAGAACTCTTCAGAATAAAGTTGGAGCAGCAGCAGGAAGAGGTTTCTTCAAAGGATTAGATGGTAGGAAAATATTCATACGATCTGAACATGCAGCCTTGAACACACTACTTCAAAGTGCAGGTGCTTTGGTTATGAAGCAAGCGTTAGTCCTGTACAATGAGGCCATAAGTAATATGGATGCACACTTCGTTGCAAACATACATGATGAGTGGCAGCTAGAAGCTCATCATTCTTGTGCCAAAGAAGTAGGTGAGATAGGGGTAGAGTGTTTGAGAAAAGCTGGTGATGTATTTGAACTTGCCTGTCCTATGGATGGCGAGTATAAAATAGGAGACAACTGGAGTGAAACACACTAGACACTGCCTTGATTGCAGCATAGAATTAAATGAGGATAACTGGTACAAATCACGAATAGAAAAAAGGGAATACAGATGTAAAGAATGTTTTGATACACGGCGAATAGAAAGACGTTTTAAAAATGGAGAGTACAGATCTTATATCTTAGCAAAACTTTTAGGAAACAAGAACGAAGAAGCTTTCAACAAAATAAAGGATGGTTATGTATACATCATATCTAATCCTGCTTGGAGGGGCTGGTATAAAGTAGGCATGGCTGTCTCAGCAGAGGATAGGTGTAAGGGTTTTCAAACATCGAGTCCACTAAGAGACTATCTTTTAGAATATAAAATATACTCTAAGGATAAAAGAAAAGCAGAAGACTTGGCCCATAAACAACTTACTAAATTAACTACTCACGTTTCAGGAGAATGGTTTAAGCTTCCTAAAAAAGATATTATCTCTGTCCTCTTAAACTTAAAAGAACGTAAACCAAAGGAGCCAACTAAACAACAGCCTCCCTTCTTACAGCAGGAGTTATTACTTTGAAAAATCTAAACACAGTAGTTGATGACATTTACGAAAAGCTTTCTTGCTTGTGTGATCAGGAAACTTTAGATATACCTGACGATTACATAGAAGATTTTGGAGAACGTATGAAGGAAGCCCTGAAACATTGGGCTACTCCTAAACAGGGTTCTTCTGGATTAAGAATGTCCACGGTAGGTCGTCCACTTAGACGATTGTGGTATGACCTCAAGCACGACTTACCTGTCTATAACAAAACACACCCTTCTGTCTTTATAAAATTTTTATACGGACACATACTTGAAGAGTTAGTTCTTCTACTTGTTAAGTTAGCAGGACATGAAGTTGCTGACGAACAAAAAGAAGTAGAGTTAGATGGTGTTAAAGGACATATGGATTGTACCATTGACGGTGAGGTGGTCGATATTAAGACTGCATCTTCCTATGCCTTTAAGAAATTTAAGGGTGGCACTCTCCATGAAGATGATCCTTTCGGCTACATGGCACAGCTCTCAGGATATGAGAAGGCTCATGGTACAGATGAAGGAGGCTTCTTGGCTCTGAATAAAGAAAGTGGTGAGCTTGCTTTATACAGACCTGAGAGTATGTTGAAAGTCAACGTAGAAAATAAAATAAAAAATATAAGAGATGCAATTCTACTTGACAGTCCTCCTGAAAGATGTTATTCTCCAGTACCAGAAGGTAAGAAAGGAAATCTTAGACTTCCTAGAGAGTGTGGGTACTGTCCACATAAAGCAGAATGCTACGCTGATGCGAACAACGGATATGGAATACGGACTTTCTTATATTCTAATGGCCCTAAGTATTTGATAAGGGTTGCTTCACAGCCTAAAGTTATGGAAGCATGAATAGATCTACACTAAAAAGAATAAGCAGACATACAGAAACCCTTCTCATTGATTGGTTAAAAAGCCTAGTATCAGAAGAAGAAGCGGATCAGGTTACTTTGGATAATTTAAATGAGTTGATTCCTAAAGAGTATCACTTCCATTACAAAGAGAGTATGATACTAGCTCCCAATTCTCCTAAGTGGATACGCAAGCAGTTAAAAAAATTAGTCTCCTCTGATCCATCTATAGATATAGAGTCCGTTACCTTGGAGCAGCTACAATGGCAGACGATGAAGAACAACCATACATTATTATAGATAATAAGTTAGAGCAGTACCTGATACTAACAGGTTACTTCCTACACGAGGGAAATAAACTAGAGGATATTTCTTCAGAGTCTTTAGTTAATTTAAAAGAACTGATAGAACTTGAATTAGTACAACGAGAGGAGGTGTTTCATTAGAAAGCCGAGGAAAAGAAGACCACGCGAAAAGGAAGTACCTGCTGGATATGATTCAAAGTGGGAAGCAAGACTACATGATACAGTTCTCAAAGAATGGGATCATCATTCAGACAGGCTTCCTTACGTGGTCGAACATTCTTATGAGCCAGACTTTACCAGAACCATAGGGACTAAAAAGATACTTCTTGAAACTAAAGGAAGGTTTTGGGATTACGCAGAGTTTAGCAAATACATTTGGATTAAGAAAGTTTTAGATCCAGATGTAGAATTGGTGTTTGTCTTTGCTAACCCATCTGCTCCTATGCCTAGAGCTAAGAAGCGCAAAGATGGTACTAAAAGAACTCATTCAGAATGGGCTGATTATCATGGGTTCAGATGGTTTACTGAAAATAATTTACCTAACGAGTGGATTAATAAATGAATAAAAGATTAAATGATGTTACCCCTGAAGAATGGGATTTAGTATTTGAAGGAAAGAAAAAAGAAGAATCCAAGGACTACAATAAAACATATAGCAATGTAAACAACCCACCACATTACAATCAAGGTCACACAGAATGCATAGACGCAATTGAATCAATGTTGTCTGTTGAAGAATACATTGGTTATCTCCGTGGTAACTCAATGAAGTACCGTTGGAGATTTAGGTACAAGAATGGGCTTGAAGATCTCAGCAAAGCTCAGTGGTACGAGAAGAGACTTGTGAAGTTTATGGAGGATCATCATGTCTTGGGATCGAAAAGCTGATAGACGTTTACAATACAATAAAAGAAAAAGCTCGAAAGATAATTCAAAAAGTAAAAAGTTTAAAAAATTAAAAAAAGAAGAATTACAGTACAAGGAAGATATGGATGACATTAACAGACATACCTAGAGAGGGAGTACAGGAATATCTAGGTGTTCAAATAGATTATGATCGTGATAAAACACTAGCAGATTTTGGTGTATCTACATTACAAGATCGATACTTATGGGGTGATGAGCAGTCTCCTCAAGAGGCTTTTGCCAGAGCATCTGTATTCTCTTCTACCTATAAAGGCGTAACAGACTATGCCCTAGCTCAGAGATTGTACGACTACTCTAGTAAGTACTGGTTCATGTTCAGCACACCGATACTATCTAATGGAGGAACTACCAGAGGTCTTCCCATATCTTGTTTTTTAAATTACGTTCCAGATTCAAGAGAAGGTTTATCTACACACTACGATGAGAACATTTGGTTAGCTTCTTCTGGAGGAGGTATAGGAGGCTATTGGGGAGATGTAAGATCCAATGGAGTATCCACCTCTAGTGGTAGTAGATCAACAGGATCTATACCATTTATGCATGTAGTCGATTCATATATGCTGGCCTTCAATCAAGGCACTACCCGAAGAGGATCGTATGCAGCGTACATGGATATTAGTCATCCAGAGATAGAAGAGTTCATTGCCATGAGGAAACCTACAGGCGGTGATATCAATCGTAAAAGTTTAAACATCCATAACGGAGTCAGTATAACAAACCAATTCTTAGATGCGGTAAGGAATGATGAGCCTTGGAGGTTAATAGATCCAAAGTCTAAAGAGTGTTTGAAAACGGTTAATGCACGTTCGTTATGGTGGCAGCTTATACAAACAAGATTTGAAACAGGTGAGCCATACATTTTAAATCTGGATACGTGTAATGAATTCTTACCAGAACAACAGAAAGCTTTAGGCTTAGAAGTTAAGCAAAGTAATTTATGTTCTGAAATTGTACTACCAACAAATGAAGAACGCACAGCCGTCTGCTGCTTGTCCAGTGTGAACCTTGTTCATTTTGATGAGTGGTCTAAGGATGAGAATTTTATACCTGATCTGATAACCATGCTAGATAATGTACTAGAACTTTTCATAGAAAGTATAGTAGATACAAAAGTTTTGGATAGCGATTACAATGCAAATTTCAAGAGGTTTATAAACTATGTCAGAGAGGGAAAAGAAGGGTTTGCAAAAGCCGCTTATAGCGCATATCGAGAACGTTCAGTCGGGCTTGGAGCGATGGGCTTTCATAGTTACTTACAGGATCATGGCTTATGTTTTGAGGGAGTACTCGCCACGAGCTTTAATCACAGAGCTTTCTCAAAGATCAAATCTGATGCCGAAAAAGCGACTATGGTATTGGGCGAGATTCGTGGTGCGTCACCTGATATGGCTGGCAGTTCTAAGCGCAACTCTCATCTTTTGGCTATTGCTCCTAACGCTTCTAGTTCCATTATATGCGGTGGAACGAGTCCTTCGATTGAGCCAACAAGGGCTAACGCATATACACACAAAACCTTAAGCGGCAGCTTTCAAGTAAAGAATCCTTATCTTGAAAAACTTTTAGTTAAGAAAGGATTTAAAGCAAAAGAACGAGAAGAGATATGGAAAGATATTATAAGTCATAAAGGATCTGTTCAGCATTTAGATATTTTAGATGATGAAGAGAAAGAGATTTTTAAAACAGCCCCTGAGTTAAATCAGATATGGGTCATTGAACATGCACACCAAAGACAACGATACATCTGCCAAAGTCAGAGCGTAAATTTATTCTTTACACCTCCTCCTACTACAGAGTCACAAGAAGTTCATAATGAATTCTTACAATACGTGAATGATGTACATTGGGCAGGAGCAAACACGCTGAAGTCTATGTACTATTTAAGATCTGATTCAGCTAGGGATGCAGAAAATGTAAACATAAAAATACCTAGAATCAATTTGGAAGATGTAGAGTGTTTAGCTTGTGAAGGATAATTTAAATATGTACCTAGAAGCATTGAAATTAAGATACGAATCAGAAATTATGGTAGCAACTACCAACTTAAAGAACTATGTAGATAACAGTGTGGGCGTAGCAGAGCACCCTGACATTGTAGGATCTATGGACGCTATGATCTCTGCTATTGCAGAGGCTAAAGAGAAATTGGATGTAGTCGAAGAGCTGATGCCCTGATGTCCGATCAGAGCGTACAGGTACACCACCTTCCAGCAGTAACTATGTTTGAGACAGAGCTGTCTGAAGAGATGGTAACTACATTGAATGATTACCTAGACAATCTCCTTGAAGATCAGTCTAGGAAGTCTCATGCAGGTACACTAGTAGGTCAGATACATAGAGGTGAACAGCTTACTATGGATCACGAAGTAGCAGAGCTTCAGGAATTCAGACATTACATCTGTCAGATGGGAGCAGATTATATTACTACCTTCTCTCAAACGACAGGTGCTAAATTGAAACCCAAGTATGTAGATATAGATGAGCTGTGGTCTGTGCATTCCTTTGAAGGAGACTATAATCCAGTGCATGATCATGGTACTAAAACACTCATGGGGATCAGTACTACCTGCTGGACAAAGGTTCCTGAACAGATAGGAAAACGAGGTGATTCCTCATACAATAAAGACTATACTCTCTACGACGACTCAGGAGCCTGTGACGGCTTTTTAGCCTTTACTTATGGTAGGAACGAGCTTATGAATACAGAGCGTCTGAGACCTCCTCAGTCAGTCTCAATGCAACCGAAGGTAGGGAGACTGTTGATGTTTCCAAGTTGGATGCAGCACATGGTATACCCCTTCTTTGGAGAAGGTGAGCGTAGAACAGTCGCTGCTAATTTAAATTGTTGGGATAGAGAACAATGAGTTTATTGAGCACAAGAAGTTATTATAAACCTTTTGAGCATCCTTGGATGTTTGACTATTACCTTGAGCAAAACAAAATGCATTGGCTACCTGAAGAAGTTCCATTGCACACAGATGTAAAGGATTGGACAGAGGTTTTAACTGGCAACGAAAGGAATTTATTAACACAGATATTCAGATTGTTTACTCAATCCGATGTAGATGTTGGATCAGGATACATAGATAAATACATGCGGGTGTTCAAGAAACCAGAAGCTCGTATGATGATGGGTTCTTTTGCTAACATGGAGAGTATCCATCAACATGCGTATAGTTTACTGTTGGACACAGTAGGTATGCCTGAGTTAGAATATAAAGCATTCTCTGAATACGAAGAGATGGCTAAGAAGCATGAGTACGTCAATACATTTCGTGTCTCTGCCTCTAATAAAAAATCTATTGCCAAAGCATTAGCAGTCTATTCAGCCTTTACAGAAGGGTTGCAGCTATTCAGTAGCTTCATTATCCTTCTTAACTTCTCTCGCTTCGGTAAGATGAAGGGTATGGGACAGATTGTAACCTTTAGCATTAAGGATGAGTCTCTTCATGTAGAGGCTATGACAAGACTCTTTAGAGAGTTTGTACATGAGAACATTGATATATGGCAGGATGATTTTAAGAAAGAGATCTATCAAACCTGTCGAGATATGGTAGACCTTGAAGATAAATTCCTTGATCTTGTATTTGAGATGGGGAATATACAAGGCTTGACTAAGAAGGAGATGTACGAGTATAATAGGTACATAGCAGATAGACGACTTCTTCAGTTAGGACTAAAGACAAACTTCGGGGTTAAAGATAATCCGCTACCTTGGGTGGATGAGGTTTTAGGAGTAGAACACCAAAACTT
>VTLG01003341.1_pt1 | contig 10249 bp, 16 predicted proteins | sample 4694571 | NCBI WGS metagenome assembly VTLG01 (sample SAMN12604809, study PRJNA352737) | marine metagenome | biome: ENVO:00000447; feature: ENVO:00000209|ENVO:00000569|ENVO:01000036; material: ENVO:00002151; isolation source: viral sequences binned using virsorter ... | reverse complement strand
TGCACTTGCGTGGTCATTATGAATAAGCATCACATTTCGTGTATTGGTATCAGATGAATTACTTGCAACTCTTAAAGCCTGAGCAGTTGTTAAACTATCTGCATCTATGTTTACAGCATCTCCAGAGGTATTAGTTGCAGTTACAGCAATAGCCTGTTGATTTGTTCCTTCGTGGTCTATATTTAAGGCTATAGCATTTGAATTTTGGTCAATCGTTACTGTACCATTAGAACCAATTCTCATCCGTTCAGTAACATCGTCATCTGATGAACCAGCCGCAGTAGAGAATATTAATTCAGCAGGCACTCGACTTGTAGCCACAGAACCATCTACATTCGATACAATGGAAGCCGATACAGTTTCAAAGTCACTTCCATCAGCACCTCTAAAAAATATTCCACCTATCGCATCATTATCCGCTAATGTAGTATTAGTGCCTTTTGCATTTGATTTTGAATGAGCCAAGTGAATTTGAGCAAAATGTGCTGAGTTATTACCCCAATTAACCACACTCATACTTCCACCATCATTATCTGTTCCGTGAACTTGGAAACTTCCTGTTTGACCAACATCTACTGCCGCTGTATGCCCCACTATGACATTGCCACTTTGCAAGACAAGAGGATATTTGGATTCATCTACATTTTTAATTTGTAGTTGAGATGTTGAACCACTAACTGCATTAATTATTTGCCATTCATCGCCATTTGTTTGTGTAGAATCAATAGATAGGTAAACATTGTCGGCTTTTGTTATGAATGTATTTCCACCAATAGTTACATCTGAATTGGTAGTATCAACTGTGAATATGTCACCACCATCAGAGTTCTTGCGGACAAGAAAGGCTTCTGTAGAGGTTACATCTATTACTTGAGTACCTTCTAGTATCTCATCAAAGGATAGTGAGCCACCGCCATCCACCTGGAGGTCACCATTGATCACTAGGTCTCCTGTGATCGTTCCGCCAGACGCTATCTGTGCTGAGGTGTTACTGATCAAATTCTTGAATGATGCCATTATATACTCCTACGCTAGTACGATGCGCACCGTGGATGTCGCACCTTTGCCAAGCAAATGTAAATAAACTGTTGATCCTATGCCCTGTGGCACATTTAATTCGTAGATGGTATCTCCACCCGCTAAATATAGATTATTTCCTGTACTACCCACGATCATGTCGCTTGCACTACTGCTGAACCCATAATAAACATCGCTACTAGGCTGTAATATGACGCTGTGGACCGCACTGACATTCAGGTCGTATTCTGACCCTGTTGCAACACTTTGCGCTGTTTGTACTGAAAAATTTGCAGAACTGCTGATATTCAGTGATTCAACCACTGAATGCTTGGAAAGATCAGCCATCTTGTTTCTCCTTTCTGAATGCCTTACCGAGCGTGACTTATCTCATGGGCATTTCGGTTATTTACTCTATGATGCCTTGATCACGTAAACTGGCATCGCTAATTCCTTTCATTTGGATGATAGGACTTGCAAACAATTTGCGCACCTTTTTGGTTTTGCATTTTGGGCAAGTTATTTCATCATCCTTGGACCATAACTGTTCCCATTTATACTCACAAGGACTACATAAAAAGTCATTGGTCTTCATTTTTTCTTTTTTAGACTTATCTTTCGTTTAGGTTTTTTAACCTCGCCATTCTCGTTACAAGGCTCACATCCATCTGCGATGTATGCATCGATCTGTTCTTGACCAATAGTGTCTTGTTTACCGAATACTGATCCGTCCTTACGTTTAAAATATTTCATTTATTTTTTCCTTATAAATTGGGCAGGCCAGAAGGCCCGCCCAATTATTATTGCTTCGCTATTCCTTACGGATTATTGAAGTTTACAACTCCAAGTGAAGTGCTAGAAGCACCATGCGACAAAGATGCGCCAAACAAAATGTCGGCAACCACCGAGGTGGCTAAATGATCAATATCATAAGCCGACTGCACTCTTGGTGTAATCTGCATAGCCATATACACTGCTTCTCGTTTAAAGACAGTTGCACTTTCATCACCAGTACCACCATCATCATCCCAATCGGTTGAGATGTATGTTGGCATACCGTAGATCTGACCCACGCCACCAGAGACATTAGGATTCTGCGCATCACCTCTACGAGATGAATCATAGAAATCCTGTAGACTCAAGAGATACATGTACGCAGCAGGAGAAGCATATAAGAATGTTTCGCCATCTGCATAATCATGACCAGCATCCAATAACTTCTGTAAGCCACTACGTAGTAGAGCAGAAGTTACCTGGTTGTCTGTTCCAAGTGTAACATCATTACCAGTCGCAGATTGAAGTACGTCCACTGCCAAGTAGTTCTCAACCTTCTTAGCAAGAGCATAACCCATGGATTGGGCATACGCTCCAAAGAGGTTTGCTGACTCCTGAACGCGAACAATATCATCGATCCGTTTCGCTTCATAATGATGTTGATTAACAGTAATGGTGACCTCACCATCAGTGTTGTTTGTGTAAGTTACCGCAGTACCTGCGGATTTTGAAGCAGCCGTTTCCTCAGTGACCTTAGGGATGTGTAAAACATCTCCCGCAGGCATCTCGGATGAAAAGTCCATCACCTGATTACGCAGTACGAATTTACGTTCTGCATAGTCTAGTATAGCGTCACGCCATAATTCAGGGATGAACTTGGCCGCGGTGGTGGTTGTTACATTACCATCAGCCATTTTCTATTCCTTTTTAAGTTCCTTTGCGTTTATAGGATTCCAGTATATTGCTCCAATTCATACGCCTGTCCTCATCTTTTATCTTTTTTAATTCGACACTAGAATCATTGACTGGCGCAGATGGTGCGCTGGAAACCGCCACGCGTTGTGTTTTAAGTTTCTTTACGACAGCACGCAATGCTTCCAAAGGTAACTCTCCGAATGTAGCATGCTCTTCCTCTGGTATCTCACTTAGAAGTTCAGCGCGAAGCGATGCTTCCTGCTTCATGGCTGATTCGATAATGGGTTCGAGTTCCGCGAGTTTTGTTCCACGTTCCTCGGCAAGATTCTTCCATTGCTCTTGCTCTTCCATTTGAGATATTCGAGTATCCTCGATCTCTTTGCGGAGTTTAGATAGTTCCTGCTCGGCAATTTGTGCGCGACCACGATACTTCTTCGACTCCGCTATCAGATTACCAACTTCGAGTTGTTGGTTCTGTTCTTGTTCAACCTCTGGACCTACAGGATCAACTGTTGGTTCAGGCACTGGCTGTGCAACTGGTGTTTGTTCTTCGGACATTCTGTCCTCCTATATGTGTATTTTTACGCGTGTCTTGCTCATGCGTGATAGGTTCTTGCCAATTATATTGGCGAAGTCTTTGACGATACCTTCTTCTACTTTATCGCCTAATTCTTGATTCTCAGCAATGGAACGCTTTGGCATACCTTCTTCACCTTGATTGTGATTAAATAGTTTTGTTCCTTGCTTGTTTTTCTTAATACCATATAAAAATTGTATTTCCTGGTTTTTTTTGACTACAATTCGTTGTACGCCAAATGCATTCAACATCTTGCCAGTATCTTTTAATGTAACAGGACTTCTTTGCCCACCTTTCTTTGCGTTTGCATAGACTCTAGAGTACTGAGTAAAATTTGCGTTCTTATGGTCCTTACCAGCGGCTATCTGCTGTTTTTGATTTCTAACGGCATTCTCAGCCATTTTTTTAACATTACTTTTTTTAAATTTCATTATGTTCTGCAATTTAAACATTGATAGGACTCCAATAATGCCTACAATTCACACCACCGCCATGTTCAAAGCCATCAGACTTTACCTGCCTGATCTCATCAAGCGTGAGTGGGTCACTGGATAGATACGTTCTGCATACTGGACGATTCTTTTCGTCATCTGGTCCAATATACTCATATTCTGTACTTTCTGGTAGATCCATTGCCATTGAGACAACCACAGAACGCCTATAATCTCCCAACATCGTACCCACTACATTCTCTATTCGCGGAATATTAGTGCGAACCGCAGTGCGCATTATGCCCTTTAGATCTTCACCTTTTAATCCGCTATTCAAACCAGACACCATTGCATTCTGCATAATATTGCTCACTTGCCTGGTCACGCCTTCGATCCCTTGGCGTTGGAGAGTCTGTAAAGCCACGAGTTGTATCTCGGTTGTATTCCCAAAACTCGGCAAATTAATAAGAATATCCTCAGTTGTAGCCATAAAGGAGTTGATGGCGGTAGAGAAGCGTAACTCCTCAATAAAATAGGGCGTAAAGTCAATCGCAGCGATAATTGCCAATATCTCAGTTGTAGATAGACCTTCCTCTTCAAGTTCCTCAACATCCTGTTGAAATCCATTGATAGCATCCTCAAGACTACTTTCATACGAGTTAACTGTTTGGTCTATTGTTGGCATTTAAAATATTCAATAATCGATTCTGTGGCTCAGGGTCTTGGTCATTTAATGTGGACTGCTGCTCCTCAAACTTCGCAATGTCATCTGACGAAGCATCTGGATTGTTATATAAAAACCATTCGACAGGTTGTGATAGACCACGGTCAAATCTCCAACTCCATAACATGATCTCTGCTTCAGGTGTTAGCGCGTAGTTTGGCTCTAAGAAATCAACACTATATTCTTCACCTACATTCACATTGGCTTCTACTTCAATAATTCGCTTATCTACCTGGTATCTGCGCTGTTCCCACGGCCTCCAGGTGTCTTCTGCCATTGCGATACGTTCGTCCATGTTCTCCATTTCGATAATGGATAGACTTGCAGCACTCGGTGCGTTGCCTGAGTCATCTCTTGCATATTTTGCGCGGATATGGTTGTTATTTAATGTGGTCTCCACCAAAAATCGTGTTGAATCCACGATGTCATTCAAATTACCACCGCTGGATGTAACACCAAAGTTCGCTTGTTCTGGCAAGTATAATATCTTGTCTGTGCCTATCGATATGCGGGATGGGTCATCTACACCACTAATATACTTGATGCCTAGACAACCATAGCGAATGGCTAGATTCAGTTCTAATAACGCAACATTCACCGCCAGGTCTGTTTTAGCCACATCCATCGCGTTACCGACATGATAATCTCTGATCGGTGGGTAACGATGGCAGAACGTGACTGGCAGCATACCATATGGATTAATATCACCATCATTCACGCTGCTTACCTTGCCATCCTCATCAATGAGAAAATGTCTTCCAGGTACACCGTATCTCTCCTCGGTCCATATTGCGTGCATTACATTTGAAGTTCTCGCATTCCCTTGATTCTCTATTGGATACATGACACCAATAGGTCTTTCTCTTGAATCACCCGCTAAGAAAAGCGGTGTGAAATGTGAAAGGATCTCGTATTCTAATTTTTGTGTGACCTCATTCCACTTACTTCTAAATGCCATCGTACCAAGTAAAAAAGTCAAACGCTCCAATATCCTGCGCTGCGCATTCAAACCATGCTTGTCAATAATGGACAAGTAAGATTCACTCGTGCGTAAACGCGGTGGACGCTTGTATGTCATCGAACGTAGACTACAGACCCGCCTAGTGAGATTGTTTTGTGGGATGACCGTCTGACGCAGGGTCTCTGGGCCAAAATAATCACTCACGTAATGGTCTAGATTGAAGCCTTCATAGAAGTCCATCAAATAATCACGTTCGCGAGTACGCTCATCCTCAATATATTTTAACTGTTCTTGTAATGCGCTAAGTATCGCGCCTTCTGATTGATCTTGAATTGTAAGCATATCTACCTTTAAAAGAAATCGATGACACCAGCGTGTCGGTTTTTCATTGGGAATAAGTTTGTCAACAGAAAACGTAAAGCATCACACGCGTGATCGAACTTACCATCCTTTTTGGGTTCATGACGTAAGGTTTGGTCCTCACGGTGTTCTGGGTAGTGATAATTCTCATACGCTTCGATACTCTTCTCGCACTTTGGATGAATAAACAAGTGCGGATCACCATTTGCGTCCTCGAACCATCTACGTACATGTGAGACACCAGATACTACATTCCTGGTCACCGCATCGCGCTTGATGTTGACACGCAGTCCTTGATTTGCAAATACCTGAATGTCACTAATACCAGACTGTAAATTCGTACCACTGCCCGCTGGGTCACCCCAGATGCCAGTATACTCGTAACCAAGTGACTTTATCTTGTTGGCAAACTCCTCTGTGCGCGTGTTTTGTAGACTGACCTCATCTATTTGATGCACATCAGCAAAATTCTTTTCCTTACCATGTAATTGAACAATATTTGCGTGAGCATGACGATAACCAAAATCCAAACCAACATAGACTGGTTTGGATGGGTCATACTTTACATCCTCACGTATCTGCGTGGTACGGTCCAATGGGAACACTTTACCCGCGTATGACTGGAATTCGCATAAAATTTCTTGGAGATAGGTCTCTTTGGTCAGTGTGCGCTTTAATTCTTCGTGATCATCCTTGAAATAGGGCGATAGAGTACTAGGAAAACGCCAAGATTCCCAATCTGGATGGTTCTCACTCTTACCAAACTCATATAAATTATGTAAAAAGTTGAATCCGCGTGGAGTACTCGTGAACATGGCCCAGCCTTGCCTATCAGCCAGCGTTGGGCGCAGGTACATCTCAAATACATTCCTTGTTATAAGCGCGGCTTCATCAATACAAAGCCAGTCAACACCCTCACCGATCAAACTATCTTGGTTCTCCGCTGACTTGACCGATAATTCACTATTCAAACCTGCTAACTTCATGTAATACAGATCACCAGATATCTCTTTCTTGGATTCTAGTGGTATTCTCAATTCGGTCATTACAATGCGTTTTACCTCTCGTGCTATCTTATTGGCTAGAGAATAATTAGGACCTACGATCCAGCCACGCGTTCCAGGCGTGAGCAACCAGGGCAGTATCTCGTGCGCTGCCATAAAGGACTTCCCTGATCGTCTGCCCATGAGACAAACGCGAAACCTCTTTTTGCTGTTATGAACTGCCAACTGCTGTGGAGTCGGGTGGTATCCCAAGATCCTCCAAAGCCTTTGCCTGTTCACTATTTGCTTTATCAATCGGATTTTCCTCGAAACCACACTGCTGTAGCACGGTTTGCAGGTTACCTGTCATGTCCACTGCGGTCTTATCACTCATTCCAAGATAATTCTTGGATAAGAATATCTGCATCGCAATTGCGTTGTTCTCTATGGCAGATACCCACATGGCACGTCTTAACTTAAATTTCATCTCTTCGCGACCTGCTTCGTACTGAACTTTGAAGTTCTTGCGGATATGATGCTCGCTGACCTCAAAGTATTTGCCGATCTCAATGTATTTACATCCAAATGATGCAAGCATTCTGACCTTTTCTGGGTCTACTTTACTCTTCTTCATCTCTATTAGCCTTTTCGATGACATTTCTTATCTTATTCAATGTTCTGCGCCAGTATTCCTTTACGCTGGACTCAGTGATCTCCATCTCAATTGCAATGTTCACGAACGTATGGCCCAATGTACGCTGTTTGAATACGCGGAGTTCCTGGGGAGACATGAGGTCATAGAACTCATGTGCGCTTATTTGCAGGTGGCGTAGGTGAGGTTCGATCAGTCCGCTGCGGAATACTAGCATCTGAAGATGGTAACGATCTGCGCGGTCGATGGCATGCAGCCATTTGTCTGTATTCTCATCAGTTAGATTAGACCAAACCTCTTCCATTATCTGAATTTACGCATAGAGTGTTGACAAAAACGAAAGTAAAAATTCTAAGACGCGGTAAGTAGCACGGTTGCCTGGTTGCCTTGGTGTACCCATCCTATTATACATAATATATATTATATGCAACTGTATCATTTTGTTATACCTAGCAATATGTGGACATACAGGCGGAGCGCGCTGTGCGCTGTGCGCGGTGTACGGTGTTTGTGTCATAGTGGCGCAGATCGCTCGCCTTCTTTTTTATTTTGGTTTGATGGATTAATTTTATTGAGTGAGGTGTTGACATATATATATATATAAACTAAATTCAAATGCGTTTTGAGAGGCGCACACACTAAAAAAAGAGAGAGTAAAATGCAAAAACAAATCAACCTATTGAAACAATACGCGGGCCTAATCGAGAAAGGCCTTGCAAATTGGACTGAAAGAGACTTTTCAAAGTCTAGAAATATATATAATGAATTATGTAATTACTTTGGAGCAGATAAAGCACAGCAAGCACTAAAGGAAACCAGGTTACATGTAATAAAACAAATGACTAGAGAGAGAGGTTAAAAATGAGAGAGATTAAACTACTAACACATCCGCACGGATCTACCAAAACAAACAAAAGTATGAAGTATGGATATGCTAACTTCATCATGTATCTTGCTCCGCATAAACTAAGCGGTCATAATGTTTGTCCAGGTGCTACCATAGGCTGTATTAAATCCTGTTTAAACGAAAGCGGGCGCGCATTATGGGTAGAAAAGAACGGCAAGATCAATCCAATACATAAAGCGCGTTTAAACCGTACATTAATGTATTTTAATGAACGGGATCATTTCCTTGAGCAACTCACTAAAGAGATCAAGAGCGGTATTAAATGGGCCAAAAAACGCGATCTAATACCCGCGTTTAGGTTGAACGGTACATCTGATTTAAGATGGGAAAATCACGGCATTATACAAAAGTTTAATGATATTCAATTTTATGATTATACCAAATTATACAATCGCAGAAATCTACCCGCTAATTACCATCTAACATTTAGCCGCGCAGAATCTAACCAGGAACAAACATTAAACGCGGTCGTGAACGGTTTAAACATTAGCGCGGTATTTCGCAATGAGTTACCAAAAGAATATCTTGGTCTAAATGTAATTAATGGTGATGAACATGATTTAAGATTTTTAGACCCGCAAAGATCTTGCATAGGTTTAATCGCCAAAGGCAAAGCCAAGCATGACACAAGCGGGTTTGTAATTAACTAAACAAAAAAGAGAGGTAGTAAATGATACTATACAAAAATAATCATGATCAATCACGCATTCATAATATACTAGGATTTGATTATATAATAGAATCCAATACGCATTATGTGCAATTATGCGTCATAACTGATATTATAGATAGTATATACATACAAGATAAACCGCATATGAATAAATCGTCTATTGAAGAATATGAAATTACTTTAGCAGAATGTTATGAGGTTGTTGCATTCGCTAAAGATATTCGCGCAGTAGTTGGTGAAAAGATACACATGATCAAAAGCGAGGTATATCCATACGCAGGCAATCACAAAACACTTTAGACCATACTGAAGAGCGCGGACGGTTACCGTGCGAAATCCCGCGCATATACGCGGGATATATGGAAACCAAAAAAAGAGAGGTTAAAAAATGAGTAATAACATCATAAATGACAAACAATGGAAACGCCTTGCGAAATTAGGCGAGTCATTGATCATATGCCTTGCCGTTGATCTAAACGGCGACGGTGTGCCACCGCGCTCTGATCGATTTGAGGCGTTAAAATTAATGCGTGAATATTTAGATATTCATGATATTACCACAAAACCAAAAAAATAGAGGTTGAATTATGATAACTAGAGTACTCACCGCATACGTGAAAATATGCGCCTTAATTTGGGTCTTGTTATGGTTATTGAATTAATCATATACGGTATATTCGCGCTCTTTATTGTGATGATACTAGAAAGCGAATAAAACCCAAAACGCAACAAATTAACCCGCATTTATGCGGGTTTTTTTGTGCCTTGCTGCGCTCATATTAAACCCGCTTTATGCGGGTTTTTTAATAAGCGCAACCTGCGTAGATAAGCGCAACCTGCGTAGATAAGCGCAACCTGCATAATTGACATAGCAAAATAAGCGGTTTTTTGGTCCAATTTACGCGGGTTTAATGTGTCTAAAATTGATACAATATTTTACTGATATGAACAAGGCGAATAATGAGCAAAATATTTGAATGAGTTTTTTATCATGTTTTTCACCAAAATATGATCCAAAATATGGAAAAAATGCTCTAATTATATTATTCATGGGAGGGTTTTATATTATACTGCCAGGGTTTTTTGGAAAATTATATTACTTGCTCAGGGTTTTTAGAATGCGGTTGCGCCAAGCCAATTTGTCACGGCTTTGCAAACGCAGCCAGCACCTGTCCAGATTGCAAACCCTGGTGTCTTCGTACCATTCCAATACCAGCGCACAACGCTCTCCATCACTAGCGATCTGCACGAATTCGCAGGTCTTATCCGCTTTTT
>VTLG01012098.1_pt1 | contig 10250 bp, 17 predicted proteins | sample 4694571 | NCBI WGS metagenome assembly VTLG01 (sample SAMN12604809, study PRJNA352737) | marine metagenome | biome: ENVO:00000447; feature: ENVO:00000209|ENVO:00000569|ENVO:01000036; material: ENVO:00002151; isolation source: viral sequences binned using virsorter ... | reverse complement strand
CTTCCACCCTCAGATCGAGGTTCAGAACGTCGATGAGTTGTAGTATATGGCTGGTCGAGACACTGACAAGGTGTTGTAATTGTACCGATGGGGCCACGAACTTCCTGTCGGCGCTCGTACTGAGTATCGCCTGTTGTCCGACGGTGCTTACGCCCTGTTCTCTGATACCGGCGACGGACCTGTTGTACGTACCCATGTCCAGGTCGCGGTCTATCCACTGTTCTGACTCGAACATCCAGCGTGGGAGCTGCTGCATCTCCATCCTGAAGTACTCGCCGCGCTGTCCTTCGAGGATATCGCCCCTTGATAGCTGTTGTTGCAGTTCTGCTGCGTCCCCGGTGGTCACCATCGGGTTGAAAGCAGCGTCGATCACCGCGTTATGTCTAGCTGCTGACTCCTGTGCTTGTGCCAGGAGGTCTTCCATCGCGTGATCTAGCAGTCCGACGGCCATATAAGAGGGGTCTATATCGCCCATCTGGGTCGGTTCGCTTCCGTAACCGGCAAAAGCGTGTGAGAAAGGCACGAAACCCCAGGTATTAGGCTCGATGAACAGTGTATCGCCGTTGGTTGTGAACATGGCGTGCCAGTTCTTCGACCAGTACTCGTCTGTGAGTACCTTCTCCTGCGGGTTATCGTACTCGAACACCTCTACTTCGACGTTCCTGCCCTTCTTCCTACCCTGTGAACGGGCATAGGTCAGGTCATACAGTTCATTTGCCAGTCTATATGTGTGTTTGATCGCCATATTGGGTCGTTTCCTGGTCGGGTCCATCAACACACGGGCTGGATGGGGTGTCCTGGTACGGAAGGGTACGAGTGATCTCTTCGTATTCTCCCATAATCTGACCCTGGTATCGTAGTCTTCGGTGGCCTCACCCCGTCTTTTGGCGGGTTTGTCCTGTCTTTCGTTGAGTACCTCGGAGTCCAGGCCGTCCTCGATGACGGCGTAGCCGTAGAGCATGAGGTGTTTGGCCGCCTGTTTCCAGGGGAGTGATATCTCTTCCAGCCCTATCTTCTTCAAGATGGCCCGGATAGCCGGTTCTACCTTGTCAGCCTTGGCCCTATGGGCTTCACCCTGGCCGATCGGCTCCCTGTGGATGGTCGGTTCGTGGGCGAGTTGCCTATCGACAGCGTGGTCGATGATGCTCCTGGCCCTCATGGGCCGGTACCAGCCCGGTCTATCTAGTCCGTCGGGCCAGATCTTGAAGGTCCTGTTGTAATAACTGTCTATCTGTTCCCATTTACCGTGGCAGTTAGACCACAGGTCTTGCAATTGCTTCCGTGCTATCTCGACTGAACCCGCTGTCGGTCTAGTATCCTCGGGCATATCACCACCGCCTACCAGATGTAGTCTGTATCACACTGCCCCAGGTGTCTTCACTACCAGGGGTAGTAGACCTGATCGACCGGGAGGCTGATCTAGCATGCATCCGCATCTGCCAGGCGATGCCGACAGCCGTCGGATAGTCGTCGTGGCCGCCAGAACGCGCTTCGATACGCACCCTGCCTTCCCGTCTTTCCCTATATATTACCTCAAAGAACTGCGCAAGCCCATCCTCACTGAATATCGTGATCTGTCCAGTCTCGATAGCTTCCCTGAGATCGCCCCACAACACGTTCCTTGACCGCTCGTCGGTATGCCAACCCACCTTATTCCCGTCGTCCCGGTGATATAGCTGCCGGTACCGCATCGCTTGCGCCGTCCTGATAGCCAATATACCCCATTCGTTGTCCTCGATGGCCCAGATGGGGTTCCGATACCTCTCCAGAAGTTCCATAGAAGCTATCGCGAGTTGGTCCGGCGGCACCGTATTCGTCTTTATGTCAGCGACTATGGCCCCGGTATTCATATGCATGACCACCGTCACCCCGTCGTCACCGTTCCCACCCACACCGTGGGACGGGTCGGTCCCCGCCATGTACCTCTGGTTGGGCAGCGCGATGAAGTCCTGATAGATATTGGCCGTGGTCACCCCGACGGGTATCTGCATGACAGGAGGTTTGGTCTGGCTCTGAAGTGCCGTCAACCTGTTCAGATTGAACGCCGCGATACCCGCTGCCGGTGCGAAAGCCTCGGCCTCAGTCTCCGAATGTTCCTTCTGGAAGAGCGCTTGATCGAGATATTCCGCCTTGGTCTTCCTATACCAGTCGTCGTCCCGCTCCGGTCTGGCCCTCCACCCGAAATAAAGCTTCGTGAAACCGTTCACCGGCGCTAACTTATAGAGATCCTGGAACAGACTCCTCGATTTCTGAGGATTCACGGTACTGGTAAGTATCAGATACCCGTCATTGTCGTCCAAACCCGGCTTCACCGAGTTATAAGCCGCGTCCAGGTACTCATGGAAGTCAGCCTCGTCCATGACAACGAGCGTCGGGTTCAATCCACGACCCGCAGACTCGGTACTAGGAAGCGTGAGTATCCTTCCCCCATTAGCGAAACTCATCTGTTCCCTGTTATTCGGGAATTCCGTCCCTTCCCCAAGCGGTTCTTTCAACCCTTCTGGCAGATTCCGGTAGGTATTCCGACTCTTAGCTAGGAATTCCCAAGCGTCCCTCTCACCCTTACTGAAATACAACACCAACGCCTGGGGCGTGAACATAGCATGCCACAGACCAAAAGCCGACAGATTGGTAGTTATCCCGATCTGCCGACTCTTCGCCAACACCACCCTCTTACTCTCAGACAAGACCCGGTTCATGGTCTTAATATGCTCCCACTCCAGAAGCGGAACCATACCCTCCCCACTCTCCGATATCTTCACAAAAGGAACGAACCGCTCATAAGAACGCCTCGCCCTCTCATATCCAGCCAATACCGCTACCTGGGCCTTCTCTTCCTCACTCAACCCCAACGCAGCTAGATCGATATCCATACTTCGTTACTCCGTTAAACCCCTTACCCGGAAGCGATTATCCTACTCTCTAGGTACTGCGTACCAATCATGGATCAGAACAGTCCCGAGTGAACCCACAATTGGTACATCTGATCTTACAACTGCGTTCCACCATAGAGGAACCGCATATCTCACAGGTCAAGTCGTAATCGATATCAACCATAAAACCCCTTTAAAAAATAATCATATGCGTATTTTTGAAACAGCCTTTCTAGAAACGGAATCGACCTGGGTCGAAGCTAGAAGGGCAGATACTGAAGCTGAAGAAAGCGGTTTTAAGAAGCTTGCAGGAAGCGCTGAGTGACCCATAACCATACCAGTACCCCACCCCCGTGTCGATTCCGATGGTACCCCCGTCATCAAAGTAGAACAAAAGTTCCGATCAGAACAAAAGTTCTATAGAACAAATGAGCTATTTCCAGGGTTTCTGAGGCTGATCAGTACATTTGTGCTAAATTTTTTTCTAGCCAGTAACCCGATAATCCGCATCAATGGCAGTGGTATCAATGTCACCAGCTTCAATGTAACTAGATTCCTGAGCCATAGCTTCCAATTGGCTCAGGATGGAATCAGGTAGCTTATGCAATATCGAAGCAGTAACATTTATCTGTTGCGTTTCAGGCTCAAATACGTTTCCAACTGCCGAGCCTATCAGCTTTAAGGCTTGGTTACTTGAAGCTAATTGTTTAGTTTCACGTCCTAATTCAACATTGATACTCAATTCTTCTATTATCTTAGTTTTATCCCAGACTACTTTTTCTAATATTTCATTCTCAATAGTAGCTTTTAGCTCATTAATCCTTGTTGCAACCTTGTTGTTACTCATTAGCTTTGAAGCTTGTTCATGGATAGAAGATTGATTGATAGGATTCGTATCATAAGCTTTTCTATAAGCTTCAGATGGAATCAAACCATCTAATGCCACTAGCTTAGAAAATAATTCCTGTTTCGTAGTTAGTTTCATAGTTACAATTGTCCCACTGTCTTGTTGTTCACGTTTTTGCGCTTAACTGTTAACCGGTTAGATCAACAGCCGATAAGCTGAACCACTAGCCGTTACAGCTAGTCCACCACCCGTTATGGTTCCCTACTACTTATCACGCAATCAGCCTGTATTGTTCCATCTAAGCTGATCAACCCGTATCACTCCGACGGGTTCACGTCGTTAATGGATTATTCATCCATTGCAGCGACATTATAGCATGCCCGGAATATCTGATAGGGCCGTGACTGTTAAGACCTGGTTTAACGGATTTCAAATTGGGTGTTGACATACTTAAATTATGTAGTTAATATTAGCTGGTAATCTACAAATACAGAGGAGTCCACACAATGAAACCATCAAATCAGATACCACGTTGCACATACTGTAAAGGATATTTCTTCACCCATAATCCTGCAAAGCGTATCAATAAGGCCGCTGTAAATGTGCGCCCGATTTGGAAACATCAACATTGTGAGGCTAACTAATGCAAGGCATCTATAGAAACTTAAACGCCAAGAAGATCAATAACGGCGCTGACGTTTGGAGTATCGTGAATGCCCACAAATCAAACGGTTTCCTAGTCAAGGAGACGGGCGTAACGCACGGCGTCAACTTCAGCCTGTCCAACATCATCACCAATAACCCGATGTCTATATCCAAAGGCTGTAAGCGTATCAAATCGAAGTCTAGGGAAGTCGTCGCAATCGTAGGCGGTACTGTCGGCGACTCGAAACCGACGGGCGAATATCTCGGCAGATTGACGCTAGACTTACAAGCTGAGTCATTCCTGATGGTACTCGAAGACGGCGAGCGCGTCGCATTCCCTAATAACGTCAGCCTATGGTTTAGTGCCACAGGTTGCGAAATCTACAAAGAGGTTAACTAATGGCTAACGTAGAACTTACAACCGAGCACTTGGCATTCATCCTGAATATATCTCGTGAGTGGCGACGCGAGCCTATGAAATCCGCAGTGGTTCAAGAACGTATGAACGCCAAATTTCCAGCGTCGGAACACGTGGCAATCTGGGAACGTCTACTCGTTGCAATCGGAGTCAAATAATGGCTAACGGAAATACCATATACAATGGCCCATCACAACTTAACGGCAACGCTATTAAATCCGTTATCACTGGGACTAAGACCAAATCCGCAAACGTCAAGACGGGCGATATGGCGCAGATGTGGATTATGGTGGCCGAAGAACGACCAACCGACGCTGTCAAGACGGGCGCAGATTCCGCCGTATGTGGCGAGTGTCCACACCGTCCATTACTTGCCAAGACTAACAACGTTGCGCCTTGCTACGTCAATCTGGGACAAGCGCCCAACGGTGTCTATAAATCCGAATATCCCGACGCTATGCCTACCATCAAAAAGCCTCTTCGATTGGGCGCATACGGCGAGCCTACCGCCCTACCATTTGAATTAGTGCGCGACGCTGTAAACAACGCCGACGGCCACACTGGCTACACTCACCAATGGCGTACATGTGATCCACGATTTAAAACCTTGCTAATGGCTAGCGTCGATTCCATAGAAGAGCAAATCGAAGCACAAGCGCAAGGGTGGCGCACATTCCGAGTACGAAAAGAAACCAAGCGACTTGGCAACATCACGGTCGGCGCTAACATGCGCTCGGAGATCAGTTGCCCAGCATCAAAAGAGGCTGGATTCCGTACCAAATGCGCCGACTGTCGGCTATGTGCTGGCACAAGTCGCAACGCTAAGAATATCGTAATCAACGCCCACTAAACCAAATTAAAAGGAACGTGATAAATCATGACTAGCAAAAACCCAATCATCAATGGCAACGACGGCGCGGAATATAACGAATTGGCCGAAGCTATCAATGGCGAGGTCTGGCACTCGGGTGGAGGGATATTCGGGGTGCGCGTCGTACTCGAAGACTCCGATTTCTTCTTCGGATTTGCTGATGGCACGTTAGGTTGGGATTACAGCACAACAGACGGCGATTTTATCGGTGGTGGATTCACTGACTTAACAATCGACAAGATGCCAGAGGTTATAGCACGATGCCAAGAGGTTATAGCGACCAAGGAATACGACACGATGACAGCAATGGGCCACACGTACCGCGCAGGTGATGCCGTCATCTACTCGGTATACCCTAGCGTTGCCAATGGTATGGGTATCGTCACTGACGATTTGATGGGCATCAGAAGCACTGGCGAAACCCTAGCCGAAGTAACGAAGATGGGCCTTGGTGATTTCTGCGAATGGTACGGGTTATATGCCGTAGACCCAGCCTAAACGGCTTGCTTAATCAACGGGTCTTGAATTTGGAAAGTTTTTATAAGGAAAGTGATAGCTATGAGCGTGATAGTAATTAGGGAATGGCTTATGCCTAGCAATCCTGAGCGTGGAATACAAGAGGAAGCATTCTTGCTACCTAGTAAAGAAGCGTTTAGCAGTTATGTTGCAAAATTAACTGGTGTGCAGGATGCCGTAGCAACTGGCGAAAGATACGCCACCTGCGAAGATGACGGGGCTGTACGCGGCTATATCGTAGAGCAGAGGGCGGTCTTTCAGGCCAATGCTTGTAAGGCTGGGCATAAGTTTGAATATGCCTATGATCTGAACTATGACGCGACGGGTAACGTGGCCTCAGTTGCCGACCAGTACCGATGCGCCCGATGCGGTGCTATCGATATCGTAGAGTAGCCCCAGACAGTCCACAGTGATTAACTGTGCTGATGATGGCCTAGTGTGGCCGAAACTGTCAGACATTACACAAAGGGAGTCCTAATCATGGGCGCAGACCAGTACATGAACGCAGGCAAGGGGAAGACCGCCGACATAGCATTTAAGAGGGTGACCGAAAATGCCCGACACAATCACGGCCACGGCGGTTATTCTGGCACCATCGCAGAGAAATACAGCATGGTCGAATTCCCACGGCCCAAAGGGATGAAAGCCAAGACAGTGGTTGATGCAGTCCAAGCGATTAGTCGCATCGGGTTTGACGACGACGGCAACCCGAAGACCGACGCAGTACAGGCCAAGTACCCGAAGCTACCCATCGCTGCAATGTTCGAGGTCTACGACGACAAATGGGGGCCGTCGCTAGCGATAGAACTAGCAAAGGGGCAGTATCTATTCGCTGGGTGGGCATCGGCCTAAGCCCCCCGGATTTTCGATCGAAGATGATTTAGGAGTGGCGAAGATGGCAGAAACGAATCGGGAACATCGACTAGAACAGGCACTATCTGGACTAGTGGATAGCTACTACAACATTTATAGCAGTGGCGAAGATTGCCCAGCCTGTGGCGGTGAGTACATCGAGGATGATGATGCGCTACTGTCCACCAGACACGATGACGATTGCGCCTTGGCTGTAGCCGTCCAACTCTTGACCTTAAATAAAGACCAATCAAAGCGCGAGGAGTAACGAAGATGAAGGTACTATCTGTGCGCCAGCCGTGGTCCTATCTGATCGTCGCTGGATATAAGGACATAGAGAATAGGACTTGGAGAACGTCATACAGAGGGCCATTGTTGATACATGCCAGTCTAGGTAAGGATCCAGAGGATTTCATGCCGAAGCAGTGCGAGTATATAGAATCGGCTGGCATCGTGATCCCCGAAGACTTACCCCGTGGGGCTATCATCGGCTCGGTTAATCTATCTGGCGTGGCTGAGGCTGGCGATACCACCAGCCCGTGGTTCGAGGGTCCATACGGTTTCAAGATGGCCGATCCCGTGGAATTTGAAGACCCTATCCAATGGCGCGGTCAGCTTGGCATCAGAGATTACACCGGCCCTGAGATAAAGGCTTGACAACCCTGGTCTACCTGTTTATTATTAGCTAATCAGAAACAAAGGGAGCGACACAGTGAGCAAAGACGACGGCACATTCAATCTGAATGACCTAGGTTATGACCTACCTGACCTCTGTGAGGATTGTGGGGGCATTCCAAGTACAAAGGATGATGATGAATGGAATATTTTAGTACTTCAGATTCCTAAATTTTATTATGAACAACACGGCGATTGTTCATGCCACGATGAGCCAAGCTCTAAACGTACCCCGGGACAGATCGCAACACAGTGGGAAAACATGGGCAAGGATACCGAAGCCCCACCCGACGAGCCGATAGGCCATGACTACCACCGGGAACTACATGAATATCTGGTAGAGAAAGGAGAACGCGAAGAATGAACTGGGAATTGATACTAGCAACAGTCAATACAGAACCCGTACCCATGCCAGCGGTCAACGCTACGGGTAGGGACTTAGTCAGGCAGTTACGTGCATCACTCTGGATGGCTGGTCACGTTAAGCTATCGCTATCCGAAGTCAAAGGGTTGAGGGACTAATGTGGAAGTACTTACCAGCATCAGTTTGTTCAGCGGATACGGGGGGCATGACCTTGCAGTCAGGCTTTCAGGGGTCCCGACCAGAACCGTCTGCTACGTCGAGTGGGACGAGTACTGTCAAAAAATCCTCCAAGCCCGGATCGAAGACGGCGTCCTTGACGATGCCCCCATCTGGGACGATGTCCGAGAGTTTGACGGCACACCCTGGCGTGGAAGAGTGGATATCATCACTGCCTCACCGCCCTGCCAGCCCTACTCCACGGCAGGGAGCAGAAAGGGAGCCAGCGATGATCGAAACCTCTTCCCAGATACACTCCGTTTGGTTAGCGAAATACGACCTCGAACTGTGTATGTGGAAAACGTCCCCGGACTTACAGCTAAGCCTAAAGATGGAGGGCCAAGCTACCTCTCAGAAATCATTGGTCAATTTTCCGCGCTCGGGTATGACTGTCGGTGGGACATTGTATCCGCGAAAGATGCTGGCGCACCGCATCTCCGAAAACGGTGGTGGCTCATTGCAGAACTTTCCGACACCACGGGCAATCTACGGTGAGCATCCGGGGATGAAAGACCCCAGCCACCTTACAGGGGCAGCAATGCAGTGGAACACGCCGAACACGATGGACTCGTTGAATTGCAAGTCGCAGAAGGCTCTCGACTACGAGTACAACACGGCTAGGCCAGGGCGTACGAACCCGAATAACCTACGGGATCAGGTCGCAGTCCAAGAGGGACTTAGGTTGTGGCCCACTCCTGCGACCAGCCAAGACTACAAACCAGTGAGGCCACTGGCCCCAAGTGAAGCGGATGGCACACATGGAACGATGCTAGTAGGAGCTGTTGGCGACAAGCATCCCGACCATATCGGGGGTCAGCTCTCATCAACTTGGGTAGAGTGGCTTATGGGAATACCTGTTGGATGGTCGGCACTTGACCCTCTGCCAGAGGGAGCATACGCCGAGTGGCTTGAGCATATGGAACAGGGAACGTGGTGGGCTGAGGAACGTGGCCTGCCCAGGTTAGCCGAAGGCCAGAAAGACCGCGTCAACCGACTCAAGTGCCTCGGCAACGGCATCGTACCAGCATCGGGTGCCTTAGCATTCATCACATTAGAGGGAGAGTAATGAGTATCAAAGTATATCGCATCAAGATCGAGGGCTACGTTGTACACGAGGACTTCGGTGGCCCACTCAGTTCTCAAGCAACACCAGTCTGTTGGGACTTCGATCAACTTGTAGCTTCTATGGCTGGGAACTGTAACGTAACCGAGACTCTGGTAGACACCATCAAAGACGAGGATGCAGCACCCGACGGTGCATGCGCCTAGAGAGGAGTAACCATGACAACACACACACCTGGCCCGTGGAGTACTGGCACCCAAGACGGCGATGGACGAGTGGTCTACGTTGGAGCAGAGATGATGTTTGTTCCAGGCAGTGGCCCAGTCACTGAGGCCAATGCGGAACTCATAGCCTCCGCTCCCAAACTGAAAGCCATACTTGAGGGCTTCCTCGCTACGCTGGACGCACCAGACAACAGCCACACGCACCATTACTTCAACGAGAACATCGCGCTGTTCACCATTGCGATAGAAACGATTAAGGAATTGAGAGGCGAAGCCGAATGACAACCCGATTCCCTCAGCCACCGACTGAACCGCCCGATGAACCAGCACTGTGCCTCTGGTGCGATGGTCAAGGAGAACTTCTGGCCCATTCCGTGCTAGACGTTTCCGGGCAAGTGCAATCAGTATGGTCCTTGCCGAATGCCACCAGCATAGAGGTGGCTTGCCCACGCTGCGACGGCGCTGGCGCGGAGCCACCACCAGATCCTCTTGATGACCCGAGAATACCTTGACAACTGACAGTTATTATTAGATAATCGTCCTCGGAACTGATACCATTGGAGACAACGATGCCACTTGAGATAAAGAAGACTTCTACTATATCGCTCTTGAAGTGTCCGAAATGTGACTACGAATGGGAGCCACGACACCCGACAGGGAAACCCAAGTCCTGCCCGGAGTGCAAG
>VTLG01008625.1_pt1 | contig 10251 bp, 11 predicted proteins | sample 4694571 | NCBI WGS metagenome assembly VTLG01 (sample SAMN12604809, study PRJNA352737) | marine metagenome | biome: ENVO:00000447; feature: ENVO:00000209|ENVO:00000569|ENVO:01000036; material: ENVO:00002151; isolation source: viral sequences binned using virsorter ... | reverse complement strand
GTTACCTGAATCAGCAACTTGCAGATTATTCCCAATATACATTTGTATTGAATAACTTTAGTTATCTTCTATTGTATTTGAAGTCTATTTATCTATTCCTCTTCAGATTTAGTATTTGGACCATTAGTGGAAGGTGCTTTAGGCCAAATAACTGATGCAAAACCTGAAGACTTATAAGTTTGAGGGATATCTCTTAACGCTTGACGATATGCTGCCCATGATGCTTGATCAACAGTACAACCTGGTGTCATGCTCCAATCAGTTGTCCAAAGAAGATAATCACGTTTCTTACGAATAATATTCCAACTTGTCTCTTCTAAATCAAGAATTGTTTTATCAAATTTTCTATCTATTTCTTCTTTAATTGCTTCAAATTGCTTTTGTAATGAAGCAAGATCACCAACAGTAGTTAATCCCATAATATTAAGTCTGATCTAGGTAGCTGACTGTAAGATCCATTGCAGTTGCTGTATCACAACGGGCTCTTAAAACATCACTAGACTCAAGGATAATTTTACTTCCTGTAATCAATTCAAGAGAAGAACCAGCAGGAACTGGAACACTCTTTAGTAGATAAACACTATCCCCACTATTAGGAACCATGTAGACATCCACATTTGCACTGGTAGATGTTTTATTAGCAACTAAAGCATTAAGAACAATAAGAGTTGAAGATGCTCCAGCTGTCAACACATTTGTATTGGTGCTACTTACAGCATCTGTAACTAGACTGGATTTAGTTGCTTGTTTGAAGGTATTTGCCATATCAGCCTAAAGCGACGATGAGAGCGATGTTGTCATTGGAGTTAAATAAACCATTTACAGTTAAGCTTCCAGTAATGGAAACGTTACCGGGCATAGTTACTGATCCACTTCCATCTATTGTAAGCCGAGCAACACCTCCCGTTACTAGTGCTATTTGATCAGATCCAGGTGAAATAATTCCTGTATTGGGATCAGTAGCAAATTTAAGAGCACAACTTGTTAGTGAACCAAGTCCAAAAGATGCATTAGATCCATCTTCTCTTAAAAGTGCTATACCACCAGCAGTGGTATTATCATGAACGACACAAACCTTTTTATCTGTGTCAATAGTTAATTCTCCTACTGCACCAATGAAAGTAGAAGTTTGATTTGTCGATCCTCGACGGAGTTGTACTTGGGTTGCCATAAGATTATCCTAATGCAACTGCTATTGCAGTAGCGAAACTTTCGGTAGCTACATTTCCAGTTTCATCTGGAAGTGTAAGAGTTCGATCCGCAGTTGGATCGGTAACCGCAAGAGTTGTCTCATACGAGTTAGCCGTAGCACCTTCAAAGACTAGTGGACTTCCTCCTGCAAATACAGCACTTGCTGCATTAATCGTTCCTGTAATAGTAGGACTGGTAATACTTTTGTTCGTTAAAGTTTGAGAACCAGTAAGTGTTGCAACTGTTGAGTCTATAGCAATATCGTTAGCATTGGCTGTTATACCTGTGCCTCCTATTACATTTAAAGTTACATCCCCTGAAGTTCCTCCTCCTGTTAAACCAGTTCCTGCTGTAACAGCTGTAATATCTCCTGATATTTGAGTAGCTATATAAGCTTTGATTGATTGCTGTGATGCAACCTTAGTAGCTGAATCACTACTGAAATCATCTTCATCTAAGAAAGCATCTCCACTTAAGCTTCCTGTTATAACTGGACTTGTTAATGTTTTATTTGTAAGAGTCTGAGATCCAGTAGTGGTCACCATATTAGTTACTTCACTATCTACATAAGCTTTAATTGATTGTTGGGTAGCAAGATGGCTGGCTGAATCGCTAGACATATTGTCTTCATCTTTTATTGAAGTACCTGATATAGTTCCGTTTAATACTGGACTCGTTAATGTTTTATCTGCAAGAGTTTGCGCTCCAGTCTTAGTTACAACTGTTGTATCAATAGCAAAGGTAGCTGTAGTGCCTGATCCACTTGTATCTATACCAGTCCCACCAGTAAGTATTAATGGTTCTGAATCTAAATCAACATCAAAATCACCGGAGTCAGTCTGTACATCTAAATCTTCAGCAGTGATCTTGGTGTCTACATAAGCTTTAATACTTTGCTGTGTTGCTAAATGACTAGCTGAATTGCTAGACATATTATCTTCATCTTTGATTGATGTTCCTGATATAGAACCGTTTAAAACAGCACTGGTTAATGTTTTATTAGTGAGAGTTTCAGTAGCATCAATTAAAGAGATAGTTCCATTAACATCTTGAACAGTCAGAGTTCTAGTAGTACTTCCAGAAATTCCTGAACATTCAAATGCTAATTGTTTTGTATTATCTGAATTATCACGAATCCTGAAGCCACTATCATCAGTAACAACTGCAGTAGAAGTAATAGAAGCTAATCCAGCAATTGTTGTTGCAGATCCTCCTAAAGCAATACCTGTACTTCCAACTGTTACTGAACTGTTAGCTAATTGAGAATTAGGTATAGAACTTGTACCAAATGCACCAGTAGCAGAGTTATACGTAAGACCTGACCCACCAGCAACACTTAATGAACCAAGAAGTGCAACAGTTCCAGTTGAATTAGGAAATGTAATTGTTCTATCAGCCGTAGGATCTGTAACAGTTAATGTTGTTTCATAGGCATCAGCAGTTGCTCCTTCGAAAACAATAGAAGACCCACTAAGAGTTAAGGCTGCAACATCATTTAAAGTTTTATTTGTTAAAGTCTGAGTCCCAGTTAAAGTCGCAACTGTGGAATCTATTGAATAAGTAACAGTAGTGCCACTAGCACTCGTATCAATTCCAGTTCCACCAGTAAGTATTAATGGTTCTGAATCTAAATCAATATCTATATTTCCAGAATCAGTCTGAATATCTAAATCTTCAGCTGTAATTTGAGTATCAACATAAGCTTTAATACTCTGCTGAGTGGCAAGATGACTAGCTGAATTACTAGCCATATTATCTTCATCTTTTATAGAAGTTCCTGATATGGCGTCATTTAAAACAGCACTTGTTAAAGTCTTATTTGTTAATGTATCTGAAGTAGCTAAACCAACAAGAGTATCTGTTGCATTAGGAAGACTAATAGTGCGATCAGCTGTGGGGTCAATAACAGTTAATGTTGTCTCGTAAGCATCAGCAGTTGCACCTTCGAAAATAAGATTTGAATCACTAAGAAGTATACTTGTGGCGATAGGCGCAGTTAAAGTCTTATTAGTTAGGGTTTGAGATCCGGTTAAAGTTGCAACCGTATTATCTATTGAATAAGTAACAGTAGAACCAGTAGCGCTAGTGTCGATACCAGTGCCACCTGTAAGTGTTAACGTAGCGGAATCTAGGTCAATAGAAATTGAACCTGAATTCGTCGTAATATCTAAATCTTCTGCTGTTACTTTTGCATCTACATATGCTTCTGTTGCTATAGTTCCATTAGAATCTGGAGCAGTCAAAGTACGAGTAGTACTTCCAGAAATTCCTGAACATTCAAACGCTAATTGTTTAGTAGCATCAGAATTATCTCTAATACGGAAACCATCATCATCAGTTACTACTGCACTGCAAGTAAACGAAGATAAACCAGCAAGTGTTGTAGAACTAGATCCTAAAGCAATCGAGGTACTACCAATAGTGATTGTACTATTGGCAAGTTGAGAATTAGGTATGGCACTAGTTCCTAATACACCAGATGAGTAAGTTAATCCTGAACCTCCCGCAACACTTATATGTGCTCTAACCTCTGCAGCTGAAGGACCTGTATATGTAATAACACCAGTTGAATTGTTATATGCAAGACTTCCGTCTCCACCTGAATCAGTAACAGAAAGAGAAGTTAATAATGCAACTGTACCTGTTGCATCAGGTAATGTAATTGTTCTATCAGCTGTTGAATCTGTAGCAGTTACTGTTGTCTCATAAGCATTAGCTGTCGATCCTTCAAAAACAATATTTCCACTTCCAATACTAATTGTATTAGCCGCATCTATCGAACCTGCATATAAAGTTGTACCTATTAATGCCGTTGAAGTTAATGAACTTAATCCAACAAAAGTAGTAACTGTTGCACCTAAACTTACACCGGTACTACCAATAGTTACTGCACTATTTGCTAAATTACTATTTCCTATTGAAGTTGCACTTGTTAATACAGTTCCAGTTTCATTTGGAAGTGTAATAGTCCTGTCAGCAGTTGGATCAGTGGCAGTTAATGTTGTTTCATAAGCATCTGCAGTTGCTCCTTCAAAAGTAAGACCACTAGTGGTTAATTTTAAAGAGTTAGCAGCTTCAGCGGTACCTACATTTAAAGTTGTTACATTACCAGTAGTGGCAGTTAATGCTGTTATACCAGTAAAGGTTGTAACAGTTGCACCAAGAGCAACAGCAGTTCCACCAATTGTTACTGAACTATTTGCTAATTGAGCATTAGGAATAGAACTTGTTCCTAAAACACCTGTTGAAGAGTTATAGGTTAATCCTTCACCAGAAGCAATACTTATTGCTCCTCGTGCTCTCGCAGTTGTATGATAAAGATTTGTATTTTCAGTAAGATCAGCTGTCGTATTACCGCCAAAATCTAATTTATCCGAGGAAGTATTTAACTCCTGAAATAAACCACTGACTATTACAAGTGACTTTCTAGTTGCCATACTTCATTCCAACTCAGTTCTATATTTTTTCTTGAGAAAAAAGAACTATTATTTATTATCTATCTTACCAAGAATACAGTTATTAATTTCTAACTATTGGAGCCTCTATTTTGACAATAAGTTGAGTTGTACTAGATGCTTTACCAACACGAACTAAATAATGTGTACTACCAGTTGGAGGAGTTGCTGTTATAGCACCTGCACTAGAAGCTGATAAATAATAATCTGCAGCTCTAGTTAAACCTGATGTTGAGAGTTGACCATGAGTAACAACGTCTAAAGTCTCCCCTGTTGATTTAGTAGTTCTAGCAAAACCAACACAAGTAGCTTTATCAACCGTGTCATTTGCAACTGCTTTACCGATCTTTCCATCACTTGAACGAGAATAAACAGCATCTCCTTGACTAACATTTTCAAAAGTGTCAGCTGTGAAGCCAATAATTGAATAGACCTGCTGACCAGCTATTGTTGTTTTTAAATCTATAAGAACACCTACTAAACCTTCAGCATTTGGTTCATAAGGTTCTTGATCTTTTGCACCTGCCATTAATTTATCCTTATAGGTGGTTCAACACGAATACTGAAAACAGAAGTTGTAGCACCTTCTCCTACCCGTACAATAGCTTGATTAGATCCTGAAGGAACTGTCGTTGTAATAGCACCAGCAGTTGAAGGACTTAAATAATAAATATCTCCTGGATCAATAGTACTTGTCATCGTTTTAACCCCTGTTGTTATTACCTTGCATGTTCCTGTAGCTGACGTAGCTGCGTTAGCTAATCCAATAACATGTGTATTTTCTAAAGTTCCATCAGCAGCACTAGCCTTACCTACTTGACCATCTGAAGCTCTCATATATAAAGCATCACCTTCAGCAACATTCTCAAAAGCAGTGGCATCAAAACTTATACGTGTTGGAGCATAAGAAGGAAAACCTTCCTTTAAATCTATTAATGCATCAACCAAACCACGATAATTTGGTTCATAGGGAATTCGTGTCTTAGTGAAAGAGTTTGCATCTAACAAGTCAACTAAGACTGCTATTGCACCTTCTACATTTGGTTCGTATCCTGTAGCCATAATCTTTATCTATTAAATATCATTTTAATTTGTAAACTCCCTTAGAATAGAAATATAGGAAATTAAAATGTCAACAGAAGTACTTGCCGCCATAATTTCAGGAAGCATCGGTGCTTTTGCTGGTATAACCAAGGCATTAACTAATTTCAATAAAAATCTAGATAAACGTTTCGAAGTAATTGAACGTGATCTAGATAACCTACAAAACCGCGTCGTTTGTGATTACGTGTTAAAAGAAGACTTTTTAAGAGAAATGCAAGCTGTCCACAATAAACTGGATCGCATTCTCGACCATCTATTAGCTCAACGCTAAGGACCTATAACAACCCAAGAGGTACTTGCAAGTAAGTAAATAGCTAACTTACTAGTAGAAGTGTTGTAATGCAATTGACCATCTATAGGATTAGCTGGATAACCAGCACTTACAGAAGCAACGGCTTTAGATGTCTGCCAATTGGAGCCATCATATATTTTATATATTTGAGTACTCGCTGTATCTAACCAAGATTCACCTTTACTAAGAGAATTAAAACCTGCTGCAGAAGTATTAGGAGCAGTGGAACCAACAGAAATAGGTCCTACTTTAATTAAGCCTGTTGAAGGAGAAGCTGTATTATCAGCGAAAAAGAGTCCGGGGTCGCCTGCATTATTATTAACAGCCAACTCAGCAGTACCAAGACGAATAGGATAAGGCCGGTCATTGAGAGTACTAGAACGACGAGAAAGAATTTGTACAGCCATATCTAAATATTAATATAAAGATCAGAATCAACAACTACATCCTGATCGGTAATAGGATTATAAGTATCGCTATCTATTGTACTTGTAGAAGCCGCAGTACTAGTAGGAATACCATTAATAAAAGCACCTCCATCAATCACACCTGCTTCATAATCAGAAGCAAATTCATCAATAGGCTTATCAACTATGCCAAGCTTTGTATCTTCTAATAAAGCTGGAGATCTATTAAATAACTTATTAATTAACGTAATCATTCGATTAGTAGTATTAACAGCTTTTCCATCTCGACTCAAATTCCCATCTGCATCTCGTTTTAAACCATCGGTAAGAGTCATTCCAATTACAGATGGATCAAAATCAGAAATAGATTGGGGTTGATTTCTATTACCAATGACAGTCTTACCCCCACTCCACTTTGTGTTCTGTTGAGTTAATTTTAATAACTCATAATTATCTTGTACTTTTAATTTTTCTTTACTAAATCTCTTTTCAAATTTTTCTAAACCAGCTCCTACAGGTTTATCACTTGGCTCTAATAACCAAGAACGTACATAATCATGCTTTTTTAAATTACTAACAGTGCAATAACCACTACCGGTATCACTGAAAGGATAAACAACAGTAAAACTATTTGGATCAGGTACCGAACTAATGGTGTATTCACCAGAAACGGCATTGCCACTTGTAAATGTCAGTTCTATCTTAGTATTAACTTCTAAATTATGATTGTCAATATTAACAGTTATATTTGGACCATCTTGAACGTACTTAGCAGCTAAATCAATAGGTTCATTTCCTTCATCATGTGTAAGAGCAAACATCGCTGCATAAATATGTTTGCACCAACGCATTTGATAATACATTAAACTTTGAAAATCAACTGATTTTGTATCCTCATACTCTGGTAATTCATAAAAATTATTAATAACAGTAAAACCTAAATCTCTAAAAGTACCTGGAATATCTCTTTCTTCACTAACTGTTCCATCTGGTTGCAAAACACCACCTGGCTTAGTAGATCTAACAGTCGTTCTTGGAAATTTGTCAGAAAGTAAATCACTATATAAATTATAACTATCACGTCTTGAAAAGTCTTGACAAGAACATTGCCAACGTAATTCAGTTGTTAAAAATCTACCTACAAGAAAACCACGTTGAGCAGGAACAACAGTTGAAGTTACTTCATCAGCCGTTGTAGCTCCATAACTATCAGCTCTTTTAAATATGATTTCTTTTGTAACTGCATCTAAACCAGTAACTGTATAACCGACATAATTTTTATAATCTCTACCTCTAAGTAGACGACTAACAGTTACATTACCTGATGTCGTACCACTAAGAAGAGTACTTAAAGTGAACTGAGTAGTACTAGTAACAGTAACTGTATATCTACCAGAGGCAGCAGTACCACTATTAACGTCAATAAATACCTTATTTCCTGAAGATAAACCATGAGCAGATGGACATGTAATCGTAACTGTAGAACCACTTCTTGAATAAGTGGAGGACAACCCTGGATCTTTTTCTATAATTCGATCAGCTAACCGTTCGCCTGAAAAGAAAGAAAGCTCTGTAGGCAAATAACGAAGACGAACTCTTGTAGTAGTCCAACGCGAATCCCCAAAAGTAGTTGATAAATAATAGTTAACATTGCCATTATTAGTTGCAGATGCTGAAGCAGTAACAGTAAATGTATTTTGTGTAGTGCTTACAATTGAAAGAGTCTCATCAACCCCTCCTCCAGTTGAGATGTCTAACCAAACACTTTCGCCAGGATATAATCCATGATCTTGTTTAGTAACAACTAATGTTGTACCTGATTGACTGTATGTAGCACTGACAGAATTACCTAAATATCTTACTCCAAGAATAGGTAAACCATAATCATAAAAACTAAATGCATCTGTATCACGCATTCCTACAATATGTTCGCCTAATTCTTGATTAGTAGAAGGAAAAGTATAAAGCCTTGCAGGAATAAATACACCTGGAAATTGCTGAAAAGTAAAGTATAAACGATAATCTCCACGACGTTGTCTTTCATTCGCAGTGGAACCTAACATACTTTGAGTTAATGTATATAATTCAAATCCTTTACGCCATCTACTCCATAATGAATCCGTATTATAAAATCTAATTTCACTATTCTTATAACTTCTTCCACCACTTTCCCATTGAGAGAAAGCACCATTATCTAGATTTTTTGAAAACCCTTTATCAAAATTTGTCTTGGGTGAAGTATTAAATTTACCTATACCAAAAGGCATCTTTTAATTTAGTAATATCCACCTTGTATATTACAATAGAAACCATTCGTCAAAGCCGCTGTACCACTGACGGAGACATATAAAGCTTGTCCACGTTTAAGCATTAATCCACGTTGTTTTGGAGCTATTTCATTATTAGCAGAACCAAAATTAGAACCAGCTTGGACAACAGGATGGTTAATAAGAGGAAGAACTTCTTTTAAAGTTAAACTGCAATATTGTGTAGCAGCTACAGCATCAATACTGGCGACAAATAATGGGAAGAACTGGTTAATATTAGTAACTGTTCCAGTGCTGACTAAGTAAAAACAAAAATCAATTGGATCATAAACGTCTACGTTACCTGTAATTGTTCCACTAAGACTAGGAATAGTGACAGTAAATGTTGTTGGAGTGATGGTTACAATAGTAAATGTTCCATCAATAGGAACAGTTCCACTGTTATAACTAGTGAAGTTTAAAAATACTGCTTGGCCTACTTCTAAATTGTGACCACCAGAAATAGTTATTGTGGCAGTAGTCGAAGTTGCTGAATAAGTGCCAGAGGTTGCTGTTCTAGCATCAATTTTTTCAATTACTCTTTTGCTATATCTAAACCAAATCTCATCAATATATGCTCCACTAATAGATGTATCTGTTAAAGCAGAGTCAACATCAAAAACTTTTGTAGAGTTACCAACAGCAGTTGGAATAAGACTGGTAGAAAAGGCTTGACCTGATGCAACAGTTAATAAAGTAGAGGTCGTCGCTGGACGATCCACCATTAACGGTTGTTTATTCGAACTACTACTTGACACTTTTATTGATAGATAGACTTAATTTCAATTATAACTGAAGGTTTTTTACCAACGAGCTACTTTTGGATCTAGATCTTCTTCAAAAGTTTTCCAAGGATCTTGTTGTTCATATGCATCATTTTGCTCTTGTGTTTCCCAAGCTTGTGAATCTTTAGGAACAAAGCCTCTTCCTACACCTTGAGGAGCATCCATATGACCTGGTCTAGCTGTTGCTAATCTAACGTCTCCAGCCATTCTAGGAATAGGTGCTCGACCTTCCTGAAAACGCCTACCAGTATCAGGTCCTTCCGATTCCCAAGGTATATTTCTTCTTCTGGCACCAAAAAGATACCCATTTCTGGTAGTAGGCTGAACAGTACCAAAACGACCAGCCATCTTATGCAGCCGCTACATTGAAGGTTACAGTAGCTGCAGTTCCACCAGCTTCACTTACCCAATTTGTTCTTATCCACTTAACTGGTCTTCCAGACACACTATAAGAGGTTGTTCCATTAGCAGTTATTGTTTGATTAGCTATTATTGGTGCATAATTAGTTCCATCAACACTACCTTCTAATCTAACAATTACGTTTGTATCGACACTTGCAACAGTAACAATAAGGGTATAGTCCCTTGTAGAGAAAGTATTATTAACAGCTACTTGTAAAGCGGTACCAACAGCTGGTGCTGACAAAGTACTCTCTACACTGAAAATAGTATCTTGAAAATAATTTATAGCCATAAAACTAGAACTGACTT
>VTLG01006840.1_pt1 | contig 10251 bp, 7 predicted proteins | sample 4694571 | NCBI WGS metagenome assembly VTLG01 (sample SAMN12604809, study PRJNA352737) | marine metagenome | biome: ENVO:00000447; feature: ENVO:00000209|ENVO:00000569|ENVO:01000036; material: ENVO:00002151; isolation source: viral sequences binned using virsorter ... | reverse complement strand
CAGTTCCTGCGGAAACTAATTGGTAGGTCTTAAAAGTTTTAGTCCCATCAGTTTTTGTCATTACACGTACTGTTAGACCTGAACCCGTTGATGGTGCTACTGCTGTTGTCGTTCTAGTGGCATAAGTTGTTGTTATAGATGGAACTTTATTGGATCTTTGAACAGCAATAGCAAATACATTTAGCCCATTTGTATTTGAATATCTCCAATCTTCTCCACCACCCCAACTGTTAGGGTTCCTTGCCAATTTAAACCTATGATATTGGTTTGTACCATTGCCATTATGGTCATACATTTCATAAGGCTCAGACCAATCAGTATCTCTATAAGGTTTATATCCATCTCTATATCTTTGATAGAAAGAAACATTAACTAATGTTCCTCCGAAAATAAAATGCCAACGAGTCCATCCATTTCCTTCAGGTGCTGCTGTAAGAGCAATTCCTTTTTCTGGACTAAAGTAAGAATTATGTGAAACAGGAGTTCCTTTGTAATTGTAGTTAGATACATTTGTATGTTGACTAAACATTGGCTCCCCAGCACCCACGTTATTACCTAAACCATTTCCGTAATAAGTAGTTTTGTTTGGAGGAAGAAACTGTCCTGAAATATCATTCCAAACTAAATCCTCATCAACTGGCATCACGCCATGTTCTGTAGGCTGAAAATTAGCAACTGGCCCTGTTGGAAGAATAGGATCTCCATTTCCATCAAAAGATACTCCTAGTCCTCCTCTATCCCATTCAGGATTATTTGTAAAAGGATTTCCATTTAACTTATCAGTGGGCAAAGATTCAACTTCAGCGTGATAAGAAATTTGCAAGCCTAAACCATAATTTGTATCGGTACGAAGCTGAGACGACCAATTAAGAACATGTACTACTCCAGAATAATAATTTAAGACCACATTGCCAGGTACAGGCATAAATCTAAATTCATATTCACTAGGTAGTAAATGTTTAATAGTGACTTGATTGTATTGAGCGATAGGAGAAGATCCTTTTACACAAAGAACAATATTACTTACGTCAACAAAATCATCCCCTGCATTTAATTTTTTCGCTTGTACTTTAAAGAAACTAAGACGTCTAACATATTTACTTACATTACCTAATTGAATAGAACCATTTTTATTTTCATAACTTCTAATACGATCTTGCGAAGGCATTTCATTGACATTTGGAAAACCATTTATTTGTCTCCAAACCATACTTTTAAGACCTATTTCTGTGATATTGCATTTTTTCGTATTTGCAAAAGTTGCAAGTTCTACTTTTTGAACAATTAATGATTGAAACGGTAATCGTGTTTCATCTTGATTTCTAAATTCAAGATAACCAGGCTCATCTGCTACAAGTTTTATTGCTTTATCAAATCCGTTGTAACCAGAAACCCATCTATTACCATTATCTTCTTCTACTACAGTCATTAAAGTTGAACCAACCATATATTGTTCTCCTAAAGCCATTGCATCATCTACATTTTCCCTGGTTGTATCTGCAACAGCTTTAGCATCAGACGAACCCCAAGGTGAAAACTTATTCCATCTTTTATTTGGATCAACTTTTGTAATAGATGAATCAATCCATGCTGATTCTGTTACTTCATGGTAAATACGATAATTAACAAATAAAGAACCAGGAACAACTTGATTAGGACTTAACACAACACCATTCCCAGCAGTGGAATGAGTAGGAGATTCACCACGATTAGTAATACCTACATATCTAGGATATTTATGCGTAATTTTTCCCATTTTAACTCTTGAATCTCTCTTGATATCATCATCGCCATCCTTTGCTAATAACAATAATTCCCACGGAACTTTATACGCATTACCATTTGGCATTGGAGAATAAACTCCAAATTTAGTATTAGTCGAAATAGTTTTTGCGCTACTAAAACTTGGCTTATAAACAAACCTATTGCTTTCATAAACTTTAACCATAAATGGATCACTGTCGTCATATTCTCTATTGAATCTGAACCCATAATTATGAGAATTTTTAGACGTGCCTTCTGGATATTGATCGGCAGAAATTGTTGGAGTTTGACCATCAGACAAACCTTTTAATCTTCCATCAAGTCTTGCACCTCTTGAAAAATATATTTTCTGTTTTGAAGAAGCAAGATCAGATAAGAAAACTTCACCTAAAGCTAATGATTCATATTCAGGTTTAGCCCCTATTTCACCATTAGAAAATAAAACAATTGCATTAATAGTTTCACCATATTGAGTTGTTCTAATTTGCGACCATACAAGCTGACTAGCAACTCTTACACCTTGCCTTGCATATACCAAAGGTATAAATGAACCTAAAGTTGCTAAATCCTGAAGAGAATCAAAACCACTTGTACGATTGAAACGACTTCTACCTTGAACACCACCAATCGTCAATCTTGGTGCTTGACCTGGATCTTTTGGCTTTGGTGAGAGAAGATAAGAGATAGCAGCCAGCGCAACGCTGACAATAACTTGCCCCCAGAAACTAAGAGCAACTGCTACACCTGCTGCATTTGTAACAGTCATAAAGGCTGGTAACAAAGGCAATACAGGGCCTGCAACGATATCTGCCTCTACAGGCTGTGCCTCAATTAAATCTAAAAATTCAAAATACTCTTTATCACTTATACCTATTGAGTTACATAGTTCTACTTCGTAGGGTAATAAAGTTCGATAACCTCCAATCCTCCTATGGGGTTCCAGCGAACCGTCTTGTCTGCGAATGATAGCCAACCGCCTTTCCAATAAACAGCTAATCCGTAACCTTTCTCTGCTTCGCAAAGGGCTACAACTCCGATATTAGCGGTTGTTGTGAGTGTTCCCCACTTTTTCAATTCATCACGAAATACCTCATAATCTTTTTTTCTCATTCGTCTATACCAATCTCTCGTAGGGACAGGACTTTCTATTCCATAGTTTTTTAAAACTTCTCTTGAAAGACTTACACAATCAGCAGCTTTATGATCATCTGGATTTGCCCCTAAACGATAAGGCAATCCTAACAACATTTCAGTCTTCACCTTGTTGCCAACCTTCCAGTGATAGGCAAATTCCCAACCAAACTACTTGTCAGAAAACGACCAATATTTCCACCAACTGCATCTATAGAAGAAGACAACAAAATTTCAATAGTTGTATTGTTGTAACCCATTGAAGATATTTTCCAAGTATCAATAGCTAAAACTGTTTCTACAGCATTAAAAGTTAAATCAGTCATTTTGCAAGTAGAGACTTTTATACTCCACCCACTATTTACAGCTTCGGCTGCATAACTCATTGACAATTTATTAGTACCCATAGAGCCTTCCCTGTCTTCGCTTTCGTTCGCTAAAATTATTGCTGCTTCAAGATTGTCTCCATCTTTACTCCTAGTAGCACCTTGATAAAGAAAAGAAAGAAAATTAAATTTTGCGCCACCACCTACTTTTGAATCAGTTATACCAGCAGAACTTGGTTCACTATTTTGAAATCTATATTGAACAGCACCCGAAATATCACCACTGGTAGGGACATCCTTTGGATTATAGATTTCTATGAACGTGACTAAAGCAATAGCACTCATTACATTCCTACCCTCCCTCTAGCAGAACGACTGTTTTGCAATGACCTCATTGCTCTTGTTTCTCCCATTGAAGCACCTTTGCTTGCAGCCGCATTAATAATGCCACCCACAGCAGATCTTGGTACATACTCATCACCGTTAAAGTTTAATGTTGGCCCTGTGTAATTCACATTGGTTGCTCCACCGCCACCGCCACCGCCTTGCATTGCGACCCCAAGTCTTCCACCTCTTCCTCTTTGCAGCGGTAATATTGCTTCCGCACCCTGCTCTCCCATGAGCGAAAGCGTTGGTCTACGAATAACACCACCTTTGGAATAAGGAACAATGCCATTCCTTGCAAATGTATTGCCCATTGCACTTCTTTTTATTGTAGAAATTCCAAAAGAACCAGGTTTTAAATCGGCTCCACTAGGAATATTTGTTCCAAAAGTGGTATCTACTAAAGGATTCCCCCCAGTTAAAGCACTTGTAAACGCACTAAATAATGGTTTGGTGATTGTCTGTCGAATCATTAAACGAGTTAAATCATGTATAACGCTTGTCACTAAATCTTTAATTGCAAGTTTTCCTGTGGTTACAAATGTCATAATCGAATCTTCTAATTTCTTAAATCCATTTACAGCTACGTTCTGAAGAGATTCATTAAATGTATCCAATTCTTCTGCAAACTTAACGAACGGAGAATCTTCTCCAAATTCTTTCTCCAGAGCAGGGAACTTAGCTTTCTCAGCTACTTTCTCTTCAGCAGCAATAAATTCTTCATAAGCTTTCTTTAATTTCTCTAATCTTTTTAATTCTCTTTCTTGTGGCATTTTATATATCCAAACAGCATCCTCAAGTCTTTGTTTCGTATCTTCTATTTGTTGTTCTATTTCCAATAAATCTTTTTTAGTTTCTTCAAGAGATTGCCCCATTAAACTTGCTTTAATATCTTTTGCTGTCTTTCTATATTGGCTTCCAAGTTGAGCTATCGTAATAATCAAACCTGCAATAATTGCCCCAACTGCTACATAGGGGTTTTTCATTACAGCAGCATTAAAAGCTGTTTGACTAATCGTAGCAGCCTTTAAAGCAGTAACTAATGCACCAAAAGCTATAACAACTTGTTGAATAGCTAATCCAATAAAAGCTCCAGCAGTTGCACCTACAGCAATAGATAAAATTTCAAAATTATTAGCAAGAACACCAACGATGTCAGCCATAGGCTTCAAGACAGCAGAAGCTATTAACGCCAAAGATTCAATTGCAGGAATTAAATCAGTAAGCAATTGCGCTCCAATTATTTGGAAATCTGCTCCTATAGGCTTTAAAGCATTACCAACTGCAATCTTCATCTTATTCATTGCAATTTGAGATCTTGCACCTGCCTCTTCATTTGAAGCTGCAATCTTTCTTGCTAATGGTTCATATTCCTCTCCTAAACTTGTAATAAACTTACTTAACATGTCTAATCCTACAGTTCCATCTTTAAGATTTTTCTGTAATTGTTGCGTAGAAATATTATTTGCTTTAGCAAACTTTGTTACTGCCGCTGGAAATCTTTCACCCAATTGTCCACTTAATTCCTCCGCAGATACCTTGCCCTTACTGAAGATTTGCACCATTGCAGTGATCGCAGATTTGACATCATCTGCACTACCAGCAGTACCTTTAATTGCAACTGTTGTATTTAAAAATGCTTCGGTTGCGTTGTGAATATTTCCACCAGCACCTAAAACAGCAGCACTCAATCTTGTCATTCCTCTTGTCGCTACTTCTTGAGGTACGTTGTATTCTTCAACTGCTTTTTTAATTGCAGCTTGTGCAATTTCATAATTTTCTGTTGATTTAGTTACTCCCCTTAATGCAATATTTGCTTTCTCAATATCTGACGCATAAGTAGTAGCTCCACCAATAGCTTGAGAAACTGGTGTCAGCACTTGACTAGCAACAAGACCACCAGTAATCGCACCGCCTGCCATATCACCGCCAGGCCGTAAGGCTTCATAACCAGCACCTAATCCAGCACCCAAAAGACCAGCAGGGCCACCAACGAAAGCAGCACCTAATATTGACTGTCCTGTTCTTCTTAAATTCTGACCGCTGAATTTATTTGCATTTAGTTTTGCTAAAGCTTTATCTACATTCTGAATATCTTTAGTTAACTGTTTGAATCCTTTACTTGCTGGATTCATTCCATCTCTTAGCTGAACAAAAGCAGACCTCTGACTATTCAAACTATTTACACTTTTATTTCCAGCTTGTGCGGCTGCAAGTATATCTTTCCTTACTTCTTCATAACTTTTACCCATACGATCAATATCTGAACTTATTTTCGACATTCCTATTCTTGATATTGAATCGTATAACCCAGAAATCTCTCGAACTTGCGTAGGTACTGGCATACGGAAAGAGCCAGAACCTCCAGCAATCATTGCTCCTGTGCTGGGATCTCTTGTTCCAATTTTTCCAGCACCCCCATATTCAGCTTGTCTCTTCGCAAGTTTTTCTTGAACTCGTACTCGTTGCTGTTCTTTCTGTGTTAAATCACCTACAACACCTTGAGCCTTCCTCATCTCACGGCTCATCCTATTCTCAATTTCTAATAACTTTTGTCGAACATCTTTTGCACCCTTGCTATTAGTTTTTAAATTAAGTAATTGCTTATTTAACGCTTGAATATTTGCAGCGTCACCAGCAGGTGTTTTAGGAAAATCTGGCCCTACAGTTTTAGACGGCCCACCTACAATTTTTCCTAGTCTTCCTCCTCTTGCTCTTACATCTCCTGTCGCTATATCACTATAAAAAATTGGTTGGTCTGGAACAGAAGCAGCAGAACGAAACTGATCATATTTTTGACCACCACCAGACATAAATCTTCCAGTTACAGGGTCTTTCCTGAAACCAGGCAATCTATCTGTATGCGTTTGCCATTTTTTTACATTTTCTGGAACAAAAAGATCATCTCTTAAATTTGAACCATACATTGCACTTATACTTGTTCTTCTTCTTCCTCCCCCCATCCGTCTATCGACAATCTGACGAGCCACATCCATTGGCCTCTTCCAATCTTTTATCCAATCAGCAGGATTGTCTCTAGCATCTGGATCTGCTGTAAAGCCTGGAATATAACCTGTAAGTCCTACACCTTTCCTCCCAGGGAAAGCTTCCCCCATAACTCCAAGAGATCCCCTCATTATTTTGGTGAAGAAATCCTTATTAGTAGGATCTTCAATAGGCCCATAAACGCCTGGATACCTTGCCTTTCTCTTTAAAAATCGTGTGTCAGATTTTGGCCCTAATACTGTTGGAGTTGCAAACTGTGAGCTAACTTGCTGCGTAGCTAATTGTGCTTGTATTCTTAAATTTAATCTGTTTTGTAATTGAGTAAATTCATCATTCTCTTTTGTTGCCTCTACAAAGGATTGAACATACTCTTTATTTACTTTTCCCTGAAGGATCAGAGGAGTATCAGCTACCTTTTGATCTAAAATTCCTTGTCTTATTCCTCTTGTTGTCTGGTCATAGATATTTCTACCTGTTGCTCTTTGATATAACTGCGATTCAGACCTCATCTCCCTACGGATGTCAGTATCCGTAAAGCCCATTTGTCTTAATCTTTCTTTCTTTGCTCTCTTCTCTTCTGCTGTATCTAAACTTGTAAGTTCTCTCCTTAAATTTTGAATATTTCTAGTTAGACTTGTATATGAATCTGACGCAATTGCAGCACTACCTCTTAACTTTGTAAAAGCAGCAATCTGGCCCCTAATTGAATCAGTAGTTTTTACATTTTGCCTAGCAAACTCTTTGACCCTTGTAGTTATATTTTTAAAAGAAGCATCTGTCTGATTAGCCGTACCTGCTACTTGCTTTAAGGCTTTACCTAGACCTTGGACTTCTTCAAAACCATCAATAACGGCCTTAAGGGTCAGTTTTCCAACTTGTCCTGCCATTACTTAGAGTCCTTGTTAAATTCTTTCAATGCTGCTGCTTCCATAACCTTTAGGTCTTCAAGCATCGCAACACGATTATCTACATTGTATAGGTCAAACAAACCTCCTGCACCTAATAAAACTTCATATTTCAAACCAACAAAACCACTCATGGAAACAGCCCATTGAGTTTGCATCCTTAAAAACATTAATACTGTTTCCCAATTCTGTTCCCACACAACACATCCTTTCTCTTTCTCTTGAGACTTCTCAGGCAATTTAATACCAAATATTTTGGCATCTTCATCTACCTGTACTTCTGATTCGCTGCCACCCGAAGCCCAATAAAGAGCAGCATCAGTTAGTTTTTTTCGTCAGCCGTTGCATAAAAAGTTTGAAATGCTTTTACAACTCCTTGGACAAAATCAACATCTTCTGAAAAATCTTTTAAATTCTTTTGAGTAAAAAGAATTTCCTTTTCATCCTCGTCTTTTATATCTGACCACCCAACAATAATTGATTTTAAAGCGTCATAATCTTCCTTTTCCTGAAAATCATTTAACTCTTTTTTAGCTAATCGCTTAAATCGAATCGTAAATTTATGAGTTTCAAATTCACCAATAACTTCTTCTGAAGGTTTTCTAATTTCAACAGGCCAAGGATAAGCAGATACTTTTTTTCTAATAAAACTCATTTGATAAGAAATAGAGATACCTTGCTACTTTAACCATAAAAAAAGGAGGCGTAAGCCCCCTTTTAATCAAATCAACGCTGATTTACTTGTATTGAAGCTCAAATTCATCATTTCCAGCAGTTGTTGGACATGCAGTAAATGGAATGTCAGCCATTACGATGCCATTTAACTCTGAGTAACTTACATCACCAATATCAACTTTAGTTGAAGTGAATTTAACGATATTTCCTGCTGTATCACCATGAGTAAATTGCAAGTTACCTAAACTTTGATCTGACAAAGCAGCAGCAAAATAATCTTTAGTACCTGGCAATGGTGCTTCGATAGTGACGCTACCTGTTGTTTGTCTATCTATCAAATGCACCTCTTTTGTTCCACCGACAAGTTCCATATACTGAGTTTCTACTCCAGCATCGAAAGAGAAACTTTGTAACGCACCAGCGTAAGACAGTAACTCAAATCCAGCAGTATTACCATTTTTGAATACTAATGGTGTTGCTTGCGCTCCATAAGTAACAGAAGGTAGTGCAGCGTTAGCTGGAGCTACATATATGCCCTGGAAAGAAAAGTCAATCTGAGGAATTTCTCCCACAGTCGCTGAGATACTAAAACTGCCTCGACAGCCAGTTGTCTTATGTAAAACACCATCTACGTTGTAGTAAATAGTTGCTGACTCAAAAGAACCAGATACAGGTGCGTAAGTAACACTTGTATTAGCAGCGACTGTCTCGCTAAGACCACATGCTCTGAGTGCCTTGCCCACTCTAGGAGCCGTACCTGCTGCGGTTGATCCTGCAAGTTCTACGCTGAACGTACATTCAACTCTTGTATTGGCTAGTAACTGCCTTGAAGCACCGAGATAAGGTCTAATTAAATCTCTGGAGACAACATCACTCGCTTGAGGAGTTATCGACAAATCCCTTACTAGGATTGCGTCTGCTCCCGTTGGAGTTGGATCTGTTCCGTAACTGCTTTCCAGTTCCAGAAGAATTACTCGTTTCCTGTTCAGAAGTGCCATTGGCTGTTCCCTCTAATGATGTTTGTGGAGAGGTGCGCTTTACGAGAGTGCGTTCACCTGTTTCTGGATCAAGCAGGTAGCTACCGCCTTCCCCTGGGTTTTCACCATTCATAATAAATGAAGTGGGTTGTTAGGTATCAACATATTATGTCGATAAGTTGTTATAAGCCGTTCTGTAGTCAATTTCATATTCACAAAAAATGACTCCAGCAGGCTGATCCGCATCAATTGCCTCAAATGTAGTAGTTGACGGCCTTATATCTAAAGCCAACCCTCCAACAGTCGGATCATTTAATATTTTTGTATGTAAGCTTTCAATCGTTGCATCAGCAACACTGTCAGGAATTTGACCTCGAACAATTACAACAACTCTTATTCTTAAAGTCCATTCAATTTTTTCGTAACTTGAAGAAGTAACTGTTGGCTGATCATTTATTGGCTCAATTACAATTGCTGGTGACTCATTCCTAGCTGTAGGAGTCACTCTCGTTCTATATATGCGAGTTCCGACCCCAGTAGTCCCTGCTAATTGCGTTTTTAATGCAGCTAAGATTTGTTCTCTTTTACTTGCCATTAGTCACCTCTATGTTTTGGTGAGAGACAAGATGCACAAAGCACCGTCATCTATCTTTCTAACGCTTCTAACTGTATAAGCTGCTCCATTTACGGTAAGACTTGCATCAAAAGCAACTGCGCCCAAGTCAGTTGTTTTAGCAATTAGTTGATAGTCGGTGGTCATTACCACTCCATCAGCGACTATCTCATCGGGCTGTTCAAGAATCCCCTTATATGTCGTACTTGAATAAACGACAGTATCTTGGAAATCCTCAAAGAAAATATCTAAATCTTCAGTAAATGGCATAAGAAAAAGCCCCCTCGCAGACGTAAGGGGGCCATAAATAAATTAGCCGTACTTCTTCAAGCCAAAAGCATTTACAGAAAATGTAAATGACTGACCTGATGAACCGCCAATTGTGTACTTGATGCGAACATAACGTCTTGCATCATCCTTGTTTACAGAAGTTACTTGGGCAGACGCTGTACCTGTTACTTGAGTAAAAG
>VTLG01003340.1_pt1 | contig 10251 bp, 18 predicted proteins | sample 4694571 | NCBI WGS metagenome assembly VTLG01 (sample SAMN12604809, study PRJNA352737) | marine metagenome | biome: ENVO:00000447; feature: ENVO:00000209|ENVO:00000569|ENVO:01000036; material: ENVO:00002151; isolation source: viral sequences binned using virsorter ... | reverse complement strand
TTAGAGAACAACCTATTGCTTATATGGGTAAATTTTTCTTTTATAGTTTACTACCTAAAGTTACAATGAAGGCTATGCAAATGGGTGCTTTTGGTACACCATTAGCTTTGCTTTATTTAGGTGTTAAACAATATGATATGGAAAATTATATTGTTGTCCCTTTAGGTACAACACATGATGGTAGAACAGTTTATTTAAGAATACCACAAGATGAAACTGCAAGAATGTTAAGTTCTTTATTTTGGGTGGAAATGAGCCGACAGTTAGATGATGAAAATGTAGTAGGAAAAAAAGAACCTTGGACAGCAATGTTAAATTATTTAGCAGGTAATTTTCCACAAAAAGCACCATGGCTAGATTTAATAGGACAAGTGTTTGGAACATTAAATGGAGTAACACCACATGATGATTGGTCTGGTCAGAAAGCAGTTCCACCTACTATAGAAGCTATGAAACATTTAGATGATAATTCAGTTTATAATAAAGAAATGTTAAAATGGTTTATTAATAGTTATACAGGACAAGGTTTTTATAAATTTAAAACTTATGAAAAAACACTTGAAATGGCAGGTGTTCAAAAAGAATTAGAAACTATGTTAGGTTTTCCTATTACGGGAACAATATTAAGTAGATTTATTAAAATTGGTAATCATGCTGGATCAGCTAATTTACATAGTGCTTCCACAGCTTATGATGCTTATTCAGCAAAAGTTACATATAATGCTAAAATGGCAATAGCAAAAATACTTAATGATAAAGCCCATGAAATTACAGATATGGAAACAAAAGCATTAGCTGAAAGATTACCTTCTTGGGCTAATAATAATTCTATGATAGAAACTATTATTAGATTAAAAGGTGGGAATCAAATATTACAACAAATAGTAGGAGAACATGATATAAGAAAAAGAGTATGGCTTACTATGAAATTTGTAAACTGGGCAAGAAAAGTAGGTATAGATGTTCCAGAATAGTAGGAGATATTCCTATTGAGAATAAGAAATAACAATGATAATATATAGAAAATGACAATATCAACAACTACAATAAAAAACAGTTATAGTGGTAATGGTGTTCTAACTGTATTTGCTTATACCTTTAAGATAGCTACAACGGCTGATATAGAGGTTATTATTCGTTCTTCTACAGGAACGGAAACTGTTAAAGATTTAACTACTCATTATTCTGTAAGTGGTGCAGGTAGTGCTTCGGGTGGAAATGTAACTATGGGTACTCCACCAGCTACAGGTGAAACATTAGTTATAAGAAGAAGTACAACTCAAACACAAGCAGTAGATTTAGTAGAAAATGATCCTTTTACAGCAGATAGTGTTGAAGGAGCATTTGATAAAAATTTATCTATAGCACAAGAATTACAAGAACAGATAGATCGTTCTCTAAAAATATCAAGAACAAATACAATGACAAGTACGGAGTTTACAACTTCGGCTGCAAATAGAGCATCAAAATTATTATCATTTGATAGTTCTGGTGAATTAGCAGTAACACAAGAATTAGGTTCATTTACAGGAAATTGGGCTACGGCTACTGCTTATTCAGCAAGAGATTTAGTAAAAGATTCATCTAATAGTAATATTTATTTATGTAATACATCACATACGAGTTCGGGAAGTACACCAATTTCATCTAATACAGATGTAGCAAAATGGGATTTAATTGTAGATGCAGCAGCATCAGCAACATCAGCTTCGGCAGCAGCAACATCTGCTACTGCGGCAGCGACAAGTGAAACTAATGCAGCAACATCCGCATCATCTGCTTCAACATCAGCATCAACTGCTACAACACAAGCATCCGCTGCTTCAACATCAGCAACAAATGCTGCAACTTCTGCATCAAATGCTTCAACAAGTGAAACTAATGCAGCCGCTAGTTATGATAGTTTTGATGACAGATATTTAGGTTCTAAATCATCTGATCCATCAGTAGACAATGATGGTAATGCTCTTATAACAGGTGCATTATATTGGAATTCATCTACTAATCAAATTTTCTCTTATACAGGTTCAGCTTGGGTAGCAATTAAACCTACAAGTTCTGAACAAACAGCAATTAATAATGCGGCAACTAATGCTACAAATGCAGCAAATAGTGCAACTGCTTCTGCTAATTCGGCAACAGCATCAGCAAATTCAGCGACAACTTCAGCATCAGAAGCTACAGCAGCAGCTAGTTCTGCAACAGCAGCAGCAAGTTCAGCAGCAGCAGCTTTAGGAGATTTAGACACATTTCAAGATCAATATCTAGGAGTTAAAACTTCTGATCCAAGTGTTGATAATGACGGGGATGCCCTAACTTCTGGTGATCTTTATTTTAATTCTAGTACAAGTATTTTAAGAATTTATGATGGCTCAACTTGGGTAAGTGCAGCAGTAGATACATCAACAATGGCAAGTGCTGGATTTGCGATTGCAATGAGTGTGGCATTATAATATAAAGGAAAAAGGAGGAAACATTGGCACAAAATTTTAAAAATCAATTAGTGTATACAGCTATAGGTACGAGTGCTACAGAAATTTTAGCAACTGCTGATAGTTTTGATACTGTAGTTGGGATTAGATTAGTGAATGTTCATGCATCTTCTGCGATTAATGTAGAGGTATATATTTCACAAGGTGGAAATAATACTTACTTAATTAAAGGAAGTCCAATCCCTAATGGTTCTAGTTTAGAATTAATTGATGGGGGATCAAAGATTATTGTCAAAAGTGGTGATAAGATTTGGGCTAAAAGTGATGTGGCAAGTTCATTAAACACAGTTGTATCATACATTGATAACATAAGTAGTTAAGGAAAAATATGGGATTTATAGGGCCTAGTCCAGCAGCACAATCATTAACAAGTGCTGACATTACAGATGCTACTATTGAATTAGTAGATATATCTACTGCGGCACAAGACGCATTAGGTAAGATAGATTACTATGGTTTTAAAAAGACTAATGGTACGGGTACTCAATTAGAAGATTTAGTTATTACTTATACTAATGGAGCAGATAATATTAGTGCTGCAACAAATGATGGCACACAAACAGATTTATATGATGAAAGTTTCTTTGCTAAAAAAGGATTAACATTTACTGTTAATTCAGATGGAGAATTAGAGGTAACAATATAATGGCATTAACAAGAATAGGAAATCAAGCAATAACTTTAGATGCAGCAGAAATACCAAATTTAGATGCGGCTAAAATTACGACAGGTACTTTAGCAAATGCTAGAATAGCTGAAGCTAGTGTAACTCAACATGTTACAGCAACAGATTTACAACCTGTTAAATCAGATATTTCAGCTTTAGCTTTAAGAGAAGCTACTAACGAAAGTTCTGTGGCTTTCAATTTACCAAATCAATTTATAGATACTTTTACAGACGATACGAATTTAGGAACGCAAACAACAGTAGATAGAACAAGTGGTCATATAGCAACAGCAATCACATCAAGTGCTGATGCTTCTGTTACGATTGATAATAGTAACTATTCTACTTATTTTAGTAATGGTACAACAATGAATTTTAAAAGAGATGCTAGTGGTTATGCACATACTACAGGTGCTTCAGGAAACGATAGTTCCGATAGTCTAAATGACATTTGGGCTACAGATGGTACTACAAAATTTCAAGAAAATTCAGCTTCTACATATATGACTTATTGGTTTGACTTTGGTGCAACAAGAACTTTTGACATAAGTGCTTTTTCTATTCTCCATCATTCTGGTGAAGGCAACTTAACAGAAGTAAGATTTTTTGGTTATAATGCACCTTTAAGTGCAAGTGTTTATACAACACAATCTGCTTCAACACTTTCAGATTATGAATTATTTACAAATGTTTCAGGTTCTCCTGCATTGGGTAATGCTACTACTTGGAGTGGTAGTAGTTTAAATGCTAATGATGACTTTTATAGATATATTGGAATGAGTAGATTATATGGTGGTGGTCAAAACTGGGGAGAATTTAGAAGCTTCTCAATGACAGGTGTTACAAGAACAGACACTACAACTACAAATGCAACAGGAACTTTAATCCAATCAGCTAACGCAGTTGGTTCTGCTAAAACAAAAGTTGGTGGAACAATGCTTTACAAAGACAATGCAGGAACAGCAACGATAGGAACAGATTTAAAAATATACTTTACTTGTGATGGTGGTTCAAATTGGACAGAAGCAACTTCTTACAACGCAATCACACCAGTTTATAGTACAGGAGTTAAACAAGTAAGATTAGGAGAAACAACTTGTACTTCAGGTACAGATGTTCGTTATAAAGCAGTTTGGGCTAATCAATCAGAAGGTTCAAAAGAAACACAATTACACGGAATAGGAGTTAATTACTAATGCCTTATGTAGGTCGTCAGCCAGACGGAGGAGATTTTAAAGTTTTAACTTTAGCTGAAAGTTTCAATGGAGTATTAACTGATTTTACTTTAAGCGAAAGTGTAGGAACACCTAATCAATTAATCGTAATTTTATCGGGTGTAGTACAACATTGGACAGATGCTTTTTCTGTAAGTGGTACTACTCTTACATTTAGTTCTGCTCCTGCTAGTGGAGAAACAATTAAGATATTAAAATTAGGTAGTGTATTAAGCCCTAATGTACCAGCGACAGAAACAGTAGTAGCAGGTTCATTTAGTAAAACGGGAATAACTGCTGGTAAGGTATGGAAGGTTAATGATGCTGGAAATGCTTGGGAATTAGGTAATGCTAGTTCTGCTGAAATATATGGATTTGTAAAAAATGGTAATAACTTAAATGTAACAACAACTAATGGGGGACAAGACAATATAACTAATGCTGTATATGCTGCCTTTGATGATAAGGTATTTGCAGCTAGTGGATTTACTTGGACTATCAATGCTAGTGGTAATTTGATAGCAACAATATAATATAGACTTGTAAACTAAAATATAATATAGTAGAGGAAATTATGGCGACAATAGATTTAGGGAAAATTAAGATAGTATGGAGAGGTACTTATGCTGGTGGTACAGCTTATACTGTAGATGATGCAGTTGAACATACCGATAGCGGAATAACATCTTCATTTATTTGCACAACAGCCTCAACAGGAAATGCTCCATCAACAGGTGGTTCAGTTCATTCATCTTGGGCCTATTTAGCAAAAGGTGCTGCTGGTTCTGTATTAACAACACAAGGAGATATTCTTTATCGTGATGGTAGTGGAGATGCTAGATTAGGATTTGGAACTTCTGGTCATGTTTTAACTACAAAAGGAACAGGTGCTAATCCAGTTTGGGAAGCAGCAGTTGGTGGTAAGGTTGGACAATGTACTCAATTCGTACAACGAGCAGTACAACAAGTTACTTCTCATCACGCATTTACTACTGTGATGCCAAATTTTGCACACAGTATGACACCATCAGCAGCTACAAGTAAAATTTTAGTGGAAATGCAATTTGTTATTGGCGATAACAACTGGGTAGATTTTGCATTATTTTCCAAAGTAACTTCTGGTGGTACTTATGCAATCGTAACTAACGCAACTGCAAGTGCTACTGGTGGAGGAAATAAAGTAGCTGCTACATTAGGTGGTGGTTATGCTGCTGGACACAATAATACTGCTAGGAGTTTCTTTATGAGTTATTTAGATAGTCCAGCAACAACAAGTGAAATGTTTTATACTCTATGTACTAATAGTGAAAGCACAGGAAATCACTATCTAAATAGAAGTTGGACAGATGGAAATTATCATTCTGTTGGTAGATATGTTTCAACAATAACCTTATCGGAGATATTAGCATAATGGCAAATAATATAACAATCGGACAAGCACTTAACGCATTAGCACCAAATTGTAATTTTGGTGTTGGAGATGAAGATATAAACCAAATTAGTTGGAATGACGATAATCCATTACCTCAACCATCTAATGAAGATATAATAGCGAAACAAGCAGAACTACAAGTTGAGTATGATGCTAAACAATATCAAAGAGATAGAGAAATTAAATATCCAAGTTGGCAAGACCAAATGGATATGCAGTATCACGACCAAGTGAATGGAACGACTACTTGGAAAGATGCTATTAAAGCAATTAAGGATGCAAATCCAAAAGGATAAATTATGGCAACAGTAAATCTCGGAAGAATTAAACCAGTTTTTAGAGGAGCATATAGTGGATCAACTGCTTATGTAGTTGATGACATTGTAACAAGTGGTGGCTCATCTTATATTTGTATTCAAGCTCACGGAGCTGGTACACAAGCTGTTACTGTAACTGCGTATTGGTCAGTATTAGCATCAACTGGAACTGATGTAGGAGCAACAATTACTACACAAGGCGATATTTTATATCGTGATGGAAGTGGTTTGCAAAGACTTGCAAAAGGAACTGCGTCACAAGTTTTAACAATGAATAGCGGAGCAACTGCACCTGAATGGGCGGCTGCGGCAGGAATTGTTACAAGTGGTGGTTTTTCAGCAGGGCAAAACTTTTATTACCACACTTTTACTAACCAAACTGATACAAATTCTACATCTTATATAGATGCAACTGGTGGAGAATGGACAGTAGGTGGTGGTGCATTAACTGCAAACAAAACTTGTATGTTTCAATATACACTCCAAACTATAGAAGCGGATTGGAATCATACATCAATAAGAATTTTGTATTCTGTTGATGATGGTTCTAACTGGCTTTATTTTAACTCTAGTGAAGATGCTCATGATGCACAACACGAAATATCTGGTGCTACTAATTGGTTTGCTAATAGAAGTAGTGGAATGTATATACAAGCATTTACATCAAGTCAAACACCACGATTTAAAATACAGATAAAGAGATATACAGGTTCAAACAATGCTAAACTTAATTATGATGGTGGAGCAGATGGCACTATAAAAAGTTATTTACAAGCATGGTTTGTATAATGAAAAAGGAGATAAAATAATATGGCAAAATATTGCACTTTAAGTGATGGAATAAATAAATTAGGTAATTGGGCATATTCATTTTCTGACGAAGATTTAAGCACTCTTAAATTTTATGATGAAAGTGGTAATGAAGTTTCAAGACCTGTTGATTTTCCAACTGACGAGCAGATAAGAACTGCAAAAGCAGACGCACAAACTGAAACAGATGCTAAAGATGCACAAAGAGATGCTGACAAAGCTAGTGCTAAAGCAAAGTTAATTGCAGGTGAAGCATTAACTGAAGCTGAAGCTGATACAATCGTTTTATAATAACTCAAATAGGAGAAAATTATGGATCAAATCAAACAAGTATGGGGTTTAGCAAAATCTAATCCTAAAATTAGTATAGCTGTTGTTATAGCAGTTATTGCTATTATTTCCCTTTTAAACTAATTTACCAATCCAATCACCTTTGTTATTAAGAACTAAAGGTAATAATCTAGGTATGCCATCAATAATGATACCGCTACCTATTATGAATCTTGTTCTAAAATTTTTAGCATAAGCAAAGGCAAGGGATTTTTGGTTTATTAAGCAACCTACATTCATAGCAAAGAAAAGATTATCTGGATTAGCCCAATACTTTATACAGAAGGCTGTATGATAATGTCCTTGTACTGCGGACATACCCATTGTTTGTGAAACTTTTAAAATATCTGCTGATCTTCCATGTGTGAAAAAACATTTTTCATTATTAGACATTTTTAATGTTAAGTCTTCTACCCATTTCCATTTCTTTGTACCTAAAAACTCACCATAATCTTTTAAAAATTCCCTTGACATTCCATACTTTAATGCTCGTCTATATACTAAACTACTATGATTACTTTCTACTTCAATCATATTAGGAAAAATTGATTCTAATTCTTTGATAAATTTTTTAGCTATTTTTAATTCATGCCCAGCAGAATATAAGTCAGGATCGTGGGTGTGCATATTAATAGCATGAAAATCCAATAGATCGCCAATATTAACCACGAAATCAGGTTTATATTCTTTTTTAATTTCTCGCAAGAATGCGAAGCTGTCTTTATGATGGTATGGTATATGTAAATCACTTATTACTAAAATCCTTTTGTACATATTAATTTCCTTCTATACATTCTTCCAAATTTTTTATCTTATCTTTTGGATCAATGTATTGAACAACTCCATCATCAATATGTACATCACGGATAATAGGATGTTCGTCTTTTTTTAAATAGTTTATTATTATTTCTTCAAATACTAACATACTCTTGTTAAGTGTATAACAAAAGATATTAAGATTTGCAAGAATTCATAATCGCTGAAAGTTTTTCTGCTCGTTTTGGAGTTTGTTTTGCCCAACGGCTGTCAAGCATTTCTAAACTTGCTGTGTTGTAATCGTTTTCTTTAAGAGCCTTCCACATTGCTTTGAATTTTCCAACACCTGCAATTCCTAACTGGAAGACCATCTCAATTATTACACATTGTGCTTGGAAGACTAAAGGAATATCTCCTATTAAAGATAAAGCATTATTTTTTGCTTCATCAAAATCTTTATCAAATTGTTCGGATAAAACTTCTTTAGTATATGTTTGACCTTCTTTATAAGGATCGTCTGGTCTAACTAAATGCCCATAACCGATTGTGGCAAAACCAAGACTATCTTTATAAACTGTATCTACAAAACCTTCGTGTTCTTTTACTTGTTCTTTTAAATCGTTATACATTATTTTGGTTTTTTCATTATATCTGCACCTTTAAGTCCATATATAGCTGAAACTACCCCAATAAACAAGGCTTGATACCAAAATGGCATGTTGTTGAAATACTCAAAAAACTTTTCTACCTTTGCCATAATTTCTGGATCATCACTAAAGATACTCCAAATTAGCAACATCACGGGGGCTGAAACCAAAATTAAAACGAACTCGTCTTTCCATCCTTGTTGATTATTATGCATTACTGCTTGTTTGTATTCTAATTCGCCTGTTGCCATCCGTTCCATGTGTTTCATTTCAGCAACACTTTCTAATCTTCTTGTATTCTGTTTGTTCTTCATTATCTCCATACCTAATTTGATTCCGCTAGGTAAGAGTTTTGTCAATAATCCAATCATAATTTTACCATATTTTAAACAACTTTATGCCACCTAATACAAGGGCAATAATAGAGCCTACCACAAAAACTGCTTTTATACCACCTTTTCCCATAGCAACTTGTTGCTTTAATGCTTCTATATCTCTTGAATTTTTAGCTACATCTTTATGCATTTCGTTAATTTGAAACGAAATAACATCTAAAGATATTTTTGCAGAAGTTCTAGGTGCTAGTTTCTTTTTCTTTTGCATCTTTATTTTCATGTGGTTGACACCAAAATTGGACTAATGGTCTAGTTTTATTTACTTCATCTTCATTTAAACTTTTTATTATATTTATACCTTCTTGATAACCAGCTAAAGCACAGGATTTATAGTCTTTAAACGGCTTTATATCGCTTTTAAGCATAGGCGGAGTACATATCTGCCCTGCATAGCATATTTGTATAAATAGTATAAATTTTAACATAGTTTAGAATTATATACTATGTTCTAGGTTTGTTCTATTTAATATTGAGGTTTCGGAGTATTCGTTTTACTTTTTCTATATAAACAAGACTATCCCACAATTCTTCTTGGACATCTTTTAACCAATCTTCTATGGGCTTATCTGCTTCCACCATAGTCTTACCAAATTTGTCTATACCTTTATCAGATCGTTTAGCGAATTCTTGGAACAAGTCCATTATTAAAGGATCATTGGTATAGACAAAAGGTCTAACTACTTTTTCTGGGTGTTTGGGAGTTTTAGGCATTAAAGTTTTACTTTATTAATTCCTATTCTTTTATTTTTAGTATCTTTATGTTTTGCTTGTCGGCTTTGTCTAATAAACCACCAAATGTTGTATAAAGTTTGGTCATTATTTACTAAATGAAAATTTTTATTCAAATGATTTATTACTCTATTTAAAATATAAGTATCACCCCTTACTTGTTTCTTTTTTATATTTTCTATCATATTAGAAATTCACTTTCATAAAATAATCACAGAATTGATTTACTTTGCAATAATGCTGACACCTAACATCTTCACCTTTTCTTTCAACAATACTACAACCAACACCTTCAACCATATTTTGAGATTTAAGGTAGTCTAAAGCTAATTGTTTTGTATCAAGTAATCTTAAAGCAGATTTTCTACCAGATTTCATTACAGCGAATTGATCTTCTTTTCGCCATCTTTCAGTTGCAGTACATAAAGGAAGTTTAGAAACCTTTTCAGCATTTTGATGTAT
>VTLG01013866.1_pt1 | contig 10252 bp, 17 predicted proteins | sample 4694571 | NCBI WGS metagenome assembly VTLG01 (sample SAMN12604809, study PRJNA352737) | marine metagenome | biome: ENVO:00000447; feature: ENVO:00000209|ENVO:00000569|ENVO:01000036; material: ENVO:00002151; isolation source: viral sequences binned using virsorter ... | reverse complement strand
TTATGCAAAAAAGTGGCGTAGTGAAGAAAGGTAGTGGAAAGGATGTTCATCACGTTAACGCAAACCCTAATGACAACAGACCTCATAATTTACGTGTGGTAAATAGGTCGGCAAATAGGTCGTTTAGAAGAACCCGCACAGGGAAAATGAGGAGAGTATAAAATGGCATTACCAGTAATAGCAGTAGGACTCTTAGCAAGGCTTTTGTTAAGGGGTGGAATAGCAGCAGCGAGAAAGTACGCTGCAAAGAATGGTGTAAGAATATCAGCAAATGTTTTATCAAAAGCAAAGAATATTAATAAAACTAAAAAGGCAGTTAATCCTAGACTTAAAGTTAAGAAACTTAAAGCTAAGAAAAAAGTAGAATTTAAACCAACGTCAGCAAAGCAAAAAAATATTAAAGCAAAAACAGACAAGAAATATGATTTAAAAACAAAAAAGAAAACAACAACAACTAAAACAAAACCTACTGATACGAGTAAAATTAAAACAAAGAAAAAAGTAGATAAGAAATCTATAGCTACTAAAACAAAAGATACAAAAGTTAAAACATCAAAAAAAGTTGATAAAAAAGTAGACAAGAAATCTTTAGCTACTAAAAGTAAAGATACTAAAGTTAAAACTAAAACTGATAAAAAAGTAACTAAAAAAGTTGATAAGAAATCTTTAGCTACTAAAAAGAAAACTGATACTAAAGCGTTAAAAAAATTGAATACTATTGTTCCGTCATTTGGCGGTGGAATGTTATTAGGTGGTCTTATTGCATCTCAAAATAAAAAAACTAAACCAACCGATACTAATAAAATTAAAATTAAACCTAAACCTAAACCAGACCCTAAAAAATCAATTGGTGGAACAGGTAGAGGTGAAGGTGCATTAGAATATGCTAGAAGAAAATCAGATTCTGAAATAGCAAAAATGAAAGAAAAACAAAGCAGGGAAGATAGAAAGTTATATCAAACTGCTAAACCTTCAGCAACTTTTGAATCTAGAGTGAGAGCTTTAGTGGCACAAAAAGACAGATTGAAAAATATTGATGCAGGAGATGGTCGAAGTGAGTATCAAGTTCGTATTAATAAGTTGAAAAAAGAAAACAAGAAAGCATTTAAGAAAATGTTTAAACTTGGTGGCTTTGGAAATCTAAAAGATTAATATGGCATTACCAATGATACTAGCATTTATTGCAAAAATGGGTGCAAGGTATGGAGGTGGAAAAGCCATTCAAATGGCTGTTAAAAAATTTGGTAAAAATGCTGTTCAAAAGGCAACAAACAAGATGACGTATGTTGGAAAGAATGTTGCAAAGAAAACAGTTAAAAAGAAAGTTAAGCCAAAAACTAAAGCTAAAACCAAATCAATAAATCCCTATACACTTGCTGATTATAAGCAAGGAATAAAATATACTGCAAAATCATTTAAGAGAAAATCATAATGGTAGGTAATGGAAGTAGACTTGGAAAGCCAGTAAAGATTGGTTCTTTATTTGGCCCACAATGGTTGCTCAATATGATGAAAGCATCTATTAAAAATGGAACGCTTACACGTAAAGAAGCAGCAGGTGTTTTAAAAGATTACCGAAATAGGAAAAAACCATAATGGCAGTACCAATTATATTATCTTTTTTAGTTAGAATGGCAGCTAAGTTTGGAATAGCAAAAGCTAGAAAAATGGCTGTTAAAAAATATGGTAAAGAGGCTTTAAAAAATATAACTAAAAGTAAACCTGTAAAAAAAGTTACAGAGTTGCAAAGAGTAAAAACTCAAATAACAAAAAATTTAGCAAAGTCTAAAGTAAAACCAAAAGTAAAAAAAAGTATATATAAAATGGTAAGGTCTAAAGCAGATGGTATGCCTGTTTTTGTTAAGAGAAAAGTTATTGGTAAATCACGAAGTAACTTTGGTAAATGGAAAAATAAATACGAAGACTAATGATAAAGGCCATTTGGACTCAACGATATGGATGGCATTTAAGTAATAAAAATATGGAACCAAATAACTGTACAACTTGTAAAACATGCGGACATGAATGTCATTGTAGCAATGGTGGTTCATGTTGTGGTGGACAATGTGAATGTAAATGTTGTGAACATCAAGATAACTTGGAGGATTAAATGGTAGGAAAAGGCTTATATGCAAATATTAACAGAAGAAAAAAATTAGGTACTAGTAGACCTAAATCTAAATCAACAATAACAAAAAAATCATATGCTAATATGAAAGCAGGGTTTCCTAACAGTAAAAAAAATAAAGCAAAAGCATACGGCTAAAAGTGGTTCTTAAAAAACATAGAAATCCTAAAGGTGGATTAAATGAAGCAGGAAGAAAACACTTTGAAAAAAAAGATGGTGGTAATTTAAAGTCACCTGTTAAGAGTGGAAAAAATCCACGAAGAGTTTCTTTTGCTTGTCGCTTTGCAGGTATGAAAGGTTCTATGAAAGATTCAAAGGGAAGACCAACACGTTATGCATTAGCTTTAAAAGCATGGGGTTTTGGTTCTAGAGAATCAGCAGCAAAATTTTGCCAAGCAAATAAAAAGAAATAATGCCACTATATGAATTTGAAAATAAAAAAACTGGGGAAAGATTTACAGAACACCTTCCTATCAGTAAAAGAAACTTTCCGTGTAGGGATAATAATGTTAGAAGAGTTATATCTGCTCCTAACTTATCTATTATATCAGATGTGGGTGGAAAAGAAGACAAAGCCAGAGAACAAATCTTAGCAACAGCAGAAAGAGGTTATAAACAACGTGAACAAGAAAATAAAAATATCCCCGAGTGGTCTAAAGAACGAAGAGAAAAAAGTAAACAAAAAAGACGATGGGCTTAATTGTATTGGTTATCCACATGATGACCCATATGGATTAGTTGAAGCATGGTGGAAAATATTTACAAAACCAAAACCTAAGAAAGTTTTACCAAAAACATCTGCTAAAGATTTTTATACCTAATGGTTAAATATTTTTTGCAATGGTGTTGGCAAACTGCAAAAATGTATCCATATAAAAAATCAAAAGTACTTTATTATGGCCCAAGAGAAGGGGGGATGAAATTAGTTAAAGATGAATCTAATAACAACACAAAAAATAAAAAAATTAACAGAGCAACAAAATACATTTCTTAATGCTTTATTTGGAGAAGCAAATGGCATTCCCAAAAAAGCAGGAGAGATAGCAGGATATTCTGAACATTCATATCCTAAAGTCGTTAAAGCATTAAAAAATGAAATTATAGAAAGAGCCGAAGAAGTTATGGCTGCATATTCCTCTAAAGCAACTATGGGATTAGTAAGAGCATTAGATGAAGATGGAAGTACTCCCGGTGCAAATATTAGAGTTGAAGCTGCAAAACAAATCTTAGACCGAGTAGGTTTAACAAAAAAGGAAAAAGTAGATGTCAATGTCAAATCAGTCTCCGGAATCTTTATTCTCCCGCCCAAAGATAGAGGAGAACGAGCAGAAGATTCTTCGTAAAAAAGTTGCAAGGGTTATACCCTTTGGATATAAACAATCCGATAAAGAAGATTATATTGAATCTATCCCAGAAGAAATAGATGCAATTGAACAGGCAAGAAAATATATACAAGGTTCTTCTTATAGAGAAGTAGCCGATTGGTTATATCGAAAGACTGGTAAAAAAATTACTGGTATGGGATTGCGAAAAGTTTTAAATAGAAAATGGTAGATGATATTGCACCACCTAAACCAAAGACTTCTGGAAGAAAACGAACAGAAAAAGTTTCTTCTAAGACTTTAACATTAAAAGAAAAATATGATAAAGCAAAAAGGTCTGCAAAAAGAACATTAAATTCTGAAAATAAAAAAGTAGAGAAAGCTAGAGATAAATATATCCTAGCCCAACGAAAAGCAAAAACAAAAAAAGAAAATTTAAAAAATATAGAAAATGCCCTTTCGGGTAAAGAATCACAAATTGTAGAAGAAGATACATTAAACTCTGTTCCACCAAATGTAAAAGATTTAGTGGAAGAACAAGAAGTTATCTTTAAACCAAATGAAGGCCCCCAAACACAGTTCTTGGCTGCAAGTGAACAAGAAGTATTTTATGGTGGAGCAAGAGGTGGAGGTAAATCCTACGCCATGCTTATTGACCCTTTGCGTTATTGTCATAAACAACACCATAGAGGTTTGCTTCTAAGACGTTCAATGCCAGAATTACGAGATTTGATTTCTCACTCTCAAAGACTTTATACTCGTGCATTCCCCGGTGCTAAGTGGAGAGAACAAGAAAAAGAATGGCGTTTTCCTTCTGGAGCTAGAATTGAATTTGGTTATGCAGAAAACTTAACAGACGTTTTACGTTATCAAGGACAATCATATACATGGATAGGAATAGACGAACTACCACAATATCCTACTCCCGATATTTATAATTTCTTGCGTTCCTCCCTAAGAAGTGTAGACCCAGAAATTCCTGTGTTTATGAGAGCAACTGGTAACCCCGGAAACGTTGGTTCAACATGGGTTAAAGAAATGTTTGTAGAACCGGCAGAAGCCAATACACCTTTTACATTAGAAATAGAAACACCTATTGGTGTTAAATCAATAACAAGACGATTTATTCCCGCTAAGTTGCAGGATAATCCATATCTTATGCAAACAGATGATTATATGATTATGTTATCATCTTTGCCAGAGGTACAGAAAAAACAATTTCTTGAAGGAGATTGGGAAGCATTTGAAGGTTCAGCATTTCCAGAATTTAGTAGATATGTTCATTGAACCTTTTGAGATACCTCATAACTGGGTTAAGTTTAGGACTTGTGACTGGGGGTATGCTTCTCCTGCTTGTTGCTTATGGATTGCTATTGATTTTGATAATTATTTGTATGTCTATCGTGAATTGTATACCCAAAAAGTTACAGCAGATTTATTTGCAAGAAAAGTTTTAGAACTAGAACATGGAGAATATATAAAATATGGAGTACTGGATTCATCTACATGGGCAAGACGTGGAGATGCAGGGCCAAGTATAGCTGAAGCAATGATTCGTGAAGGTTGTAGTTGGAGACCATCAGATAGGTCACCTCGTAGTCGTATTAATGGTAAGTTAGAATTACATAAACGATTATATGTAGACCCAGATATTCAATATCCCGGAATATTCTTTTTTGAAAATTGCATTAACACAATTAGAACACTTCCTTTACTACCAACGGATAAACATAATCCAGAAGATGTGGATACAGATGCAGAAGACCATGCTTATGATGCTTTGCGTTATGGATGCATGAGTAGACCATTACATCCACATTCATTACAAACACATTGGAATAGGAGAGAGGAAAAGCCCTTTCAACCTGCCGATAAAACATTTGGATACTAATGAATATACCAGATAAGATAAAGATAGGTTACAGAGATTATAAATTAGAAGAATGGAAACAAACTGTTGCTAGTGCAAATGAAGCACAAGGACAGTTTTTTGCTAAAGAAGGAATTATAGGTTACACAGCAGAAGAAAAAGGAGTTTCTCATGCTAATACCTTACTCCATGAATGTTTACACGCAATAATATATCAATGGAATATGGAATTAGATGATAAAGTAGAAGAGCTAGTAGTTAATGGTTTAGCTAATGGTTTAACAACAATATTTGTAGATAATCCAAAATTACTAGATTACTTCAAAGAAAAAATAAAGGAGGGCTAGATGCCACAACCAATTATTAAAAAGTATAAGCAGGGCGAACTTGGTATGCCTTATCCAAAAAATAAAAATAAAAATAATCTTAATTTATCTGCTCATGGCGGAGAAGCTGACCCAGAGGTTGCTACTAAAGATTATCCAAGTAAACCAAACAATCATGTGCAATCTTCTTTTTGGAAGAAAGCAAGTGAAAAAGATTATTAGGAGGAAATAATGCCACAACCAATTATGAAAAAATATAAACATGGAGAAATGGGTATGGAATATGGTATGCCATCAAAAGAAAAAATTCAAGGGGATATGCACAAAAAATATTCACAAGGAGAATTTTCTAATGCGGGTGGAAAATCATCAAGTCCAAAACCGGATTCATGGTCAAAGGCAAAGATTAAACAAGGCTCACACAATAGCTAATTAATGGAACAAAATAAAACAGATGAGATTATCTCTTTAGGAGATAAGGAAGAAAAATCTGTACAGGAAGACTTACTAGTCGGAATTGTTAAAGGAAGATTATCAGCTTCGGAAGATGCACGATACTTTGATGAACAACGTTGGTTAAAAGCATATAGAAATTACCGAGGAGTATATGGTAATGATATGGCTTTTACTGATACAGAAAAGTCACGTGTATTTGTTAAAATAACAAAGACTAAAGTTCTTGCTGCATATGGTCAACTTATTGACGTTTTATTTTCTTCTGGAAAATTTCCTATAGGTATAGACCATACACCTGTTCCAGATGGTGTTGCAGAATATGCACACATTAATAAAAAAACTAATGAAGAGCAATCCCAAGACGAAACAAGTCCATATGGGTTTTCTGGTGATGGTAAAGATTTACCTGCAGGAGCAACATATGATGACATTCTAGGAGGATTACAAGATAAATATTCTGGTGAAGTAAATTTTACTGAAGGCCCATCTCCAGATTTAAAATCAATGCCTCAAATAGAACCTGCGAAAGAGTCTGCAGAAAATATGAAAAAATTAATTCTTGACCAATTGGAAGAGAATAACGCAACTAAAGAAATACGACACACACTTTTTGAAATGGCTCTTTTAGGAACTGGCGTTCTTAAAGGGCCTTTTACTTTTGAAAAAGACTTACATCGATGGACTAAAGACCCAGAGACTGGAGCTTCAGCATATACACCATCAAAAAAAATGTGCCCAATGGTAGAGGCTGTTAGTTGTTGGGATTTATATCCAGACCCAGAAGCAACAAAAATAGAAGATTGTAATTATGTTATAGAAAGACATAAAATGACTGCAAGTCAAGTTCGTAATTTAGTTAATAGACCTTTTTTTAGACATGAAGAAATAGTTAAAGTTTTAGAAGAAGGGCCAAATTATACACCTAAAGGTTTTGAACATAGATTACAAGATAGAGAAAATGAAACTGAGTTTGATAAAGACAGATATGAAGTTTTAGAATATTGGGGTAAAATAGATAAAAAACTTGCAGAGGATTCTGGTTTAGAATTAGATGAAATAGATAGTGAACTTGATGAACTACAAGTTAATATATGGGTATGTGGACAACAAGTAATACGTTTAGTATTAAATCCATTTACGCCAACAAGATTACCATATTTAGTTACACCATATGAATTAAATCCATATCAATTTTTTGGAGTAGGTATTCCAGAAAATATGGAAGATGCTCAACAAGTTATGAATGGTCATGCAAGAATGGCTATTGATAACTTAGCTTTAGCAGGTAATTTAGTTTTTGATGTAGACGAAACAATGTTAGTACCGGGTCAAGATTTAAAAGTCTTTCCGGGAAAAATATTTAGAAGACAAAGTGGACAACCCGGTGCATCCATTCATGGATTAAAGTTTCCTAATACAGCACAAGAAAACTTACAAATGTTTGATAAGTTTAGACAGTTAGCTGATGAATCAACAGGAATACCATCCTATTCACATGGACAAACTGGTGTTCAATCTACAACAAGAACTGCTGCAGGTATGTCAATGTTATTTGGTGCTGCAGCTTTAAATATAAAAACAGTTATAAAAAATGTAGATGATTATTTACTACGCCCGTTAGGTCAATCATTATTTCAATGGAATATGCAGTTTAATGCAGATATACCAGAAATAGTAGGAGACTTAGAAGTAAGTGCAAAAGGCACACAATCATTGATGATGAAAGAAGTTCGTTCACAAAGATTAATGACACTTCTTCAAGTTGGGGCTAATCCTACAATTGCACCATTTATTAAGTACCACGCTGTACTTCGTGAAATTGCAAAAACATTAGATTTAGACCCAGACCAATTAATTAATGACCCAGAAAAAGCGGCAATATACTCAGAAATAATAGGAGCAGTAAATGGAAATCAACAAAGTCAAGGCAATGGTCAGCAACCCCCTATGGGAGCAGGTGGAGAAATACCTGCAGGAGCAAATCCAAATGACCTCACAGGAACTGGAGGTGGCAACATCGGAGTTGGAGGTGTACCGCAGCCAAGGGAAAATGGCTTCGCTTCGCAAACTGTCTCGCCTCAAGACTCAATTACTAGGCAATAAAAATAATGGCTAACGAAACTGCAACAGCAACAGCATTAGGACAAGCAGCAGGAACTGCTAGTAGGCATTCTGCTCAGAATGTTCATTATAAAATGAAATTTAATTCTGCTACTGGAAAGTGGGAACAAGAAGAAGTAATGACACCTCTTGTTAAAACTGTATATCCGGGAATTAGAACTAAAGAAGGAACAACAAAAGATATAAGTACAGGATTGGTTTCTCAACCAGTAGATGAAGGGTCTATTACACAACCGGGCTTTCCTTCGCCAGAACCAGAACCAGAAGTAACACCAACACCTACCCCAACACCAACACCAACAGTAGGTTTAGGTGGATATGAAGGTGTAAAAGAACAATATCAAAAACCTACTGGTATAACACAAGTTGGTGGAGTAAAATATGAACCAGAGCAAGTGGCAAGTTTTTCACCTGCTCTTCAAAATAACATGAAATTTAATGTTATGCCGGGTGGTTTAAATTTTCGTTCGGGAGCACAGAATTTTAGTTTATCACAATCTCATGGTTTAATAAATGATTTAGTAAATCCTCAAGTTGAAAGTGAAACAGAAAAAAAAGAATCAAAATTTAAATTACCGGGATTACTTGGAGCAGCAGCAACTATTGCAGGTACAACATTACAACCTCGCTCTGAAAGATTACAAATAACAAAAATGATTGAAGCAGGTGCATTACAAGTTCGTGATGCAGAAGGTAATGTTCTTAATAATGCAGATGCAATAAAGTTTTTAACAGAAGATAAAGATGGAAGATTAAAAATTCGTAAAGGAAAAGATTTAATTGATTCTAAATACACAGTTACACAAACAAAAAATTTATCAAAAGATTATGCAAATAGTCCTGCTTTTATGAATTTTCAAGAAGATAAAGATAATAATATGAATACTCCTTCTGGAGTAAAATTAACAACACTTAATCCTGTCATGGGAAGTGCAGGAACAACTTTTTTTGGAATATTAAAAGACCCTATAGGAGCTAGTTCTACAAATGGAGAACAAGTATTAGTTGTTGGAGCAAGTAATGGTGGTGCCTATAGAAGTGATGGAAAATTTGTTGGAATGAATGGACAAATATACTCTAGAGGAACGGCAGGACAAGCACAAGAATCTGCAAATGCAGGTCATATACCAGAAGAAGTTTTAAAACGAATGACCAATGAAGATGGAACCTTAAAAGATTTATATTTAGAAGATGGTGATTATGCTATTGATTCTAGTATGATTGTAAACAATAAATATATTGGAAATGTTGTAAATGAAAATAGGGATGTAGTTACTAGTAATGGAAATATTATAGGAAATGTAGCACCGGATGGTTCTTCGGATAGAGATAATTATGTTAAAGGAGCACAAGAAAGAACTGAAAAAAGAATGGAAGATAAAGAAAAAGGAACAGGGGGAAGTTATGGTGGAGGTCAAGAAGATAGACCTGTTATTAAACCTAAATCTAAACCTAAACAAGATACAAAACCAAAAGCCCCTCCGGGAAGAAGCCCTACTGGGCCTCATAAAATAGTTACATCTAGTAAACCAAAAAAAGAAACTACAAAAAAAACTAACAGACCACCATTTCTTAGATAAGGAGATAATATGGCAATAGAACAACAAAATAATCAAGCACAACCAATGGCACAAAGACAACCAGTAAGTGATGATGGTGGACAAATGGCTATGGAATCAGAACAAGAACAAGGACAAAATCAAGAACAGCAAATACAACAATTTACAGAAAAAGTTCAACAATTAGCTCCACAAGAAAAACAAATATTACAACAAAGTATAACACCAGAATTTAAAGAAATTACATTAAGAGTTTTCGGTTCAGAAATTGGTATATTTTTTGATATACTAGAATCTGGTATCGAAGAAATGCAACCTACCCCTACTCCAGAGCCTCCTATGATGGCCGGTGGGCAGGGAGAAGGATTTGCAAACAGGCCACCCGAACAACCACAAGGTGGGGGTATGGTTCAACGACCACAACCCGTCTAGTTCGGCCCCACACTCTGGGCGACCTGCTTTCCACAGCC
>VTLG01001613.1_pt1 | contig 10252 bp, 7 predicted proteins | sample 4694571 | NCBI WGS metagenome assembly VTLG01 (sample SAMN12604809, study PRJNA352737) | marine metagenome | biome: ENVO:00000447; feature: ENVO:00000209|ENVO:00000569|ENVO:01000036; material: ENVO:00002151; isolation source: viral sequences binned using virsorter ... | reverse complement strand
GACAAGGTAGTACTACAGTATATCAGGATATAACTCATGGTGATGATGGAACACATACTTTTGTATTCCAAGCAACTGGTTCTACTAGACTCAGATTAATGAGAACAGGAACTGGTAATTCTAATAATATTTCTGTTAGTTATATCAGATTACATAAACTTCAAGCAGATGAAATAGAATATGATAATGATAGAAACATAACTTATGGAGGAGGATCACAATTTGGACTTGCTGCTATAGGCACTGGATTAGTACGTAGATCAGTCTCAACTATGTCTAGTAGTACTAATAAAGATGGTGGTCTCTCTGAACTTATGGGATATAGTGGTTGGGGTGCTAGTAATTGGATGGTTCACGGATATCATAGTAAGTTTGATATAGGAACAAATGATTTCTTAGCCATGGGTTGGGTATATCCACCTCCTGGCCAGAGTGGTTCTCACCCAATAATGGGTATTGGTGATGGTGATCATAATGATGGATTTCTAATAGTCCTTGAAAATGGTAGCAATTGGTATCTAGATGTTGGATACTTAGGTGTTAGTAATAGTTTCGCATCGAGTAATGGTGGTACTGCTGTAACATCTGCTATTTCTGGTGATCAATGGAATATGTTTGCAGTATATAAAAAAGGTAGTAATTTCCGTGTGTATATAAACGGAGAATTTGTTGGTGATACATGGGGATCTAGTAGTGTAAATTGGACTACAAAATGGAAGGCTCAACACATGATGATTGGTGGAAGAGCAGGAAATTTAGGTGGTGCTACTAGTGCTTGGGCTCATTCTAGTATGGGATTATCAATGATTAGATTCGGTGAAACTTATAGTGCTTGGACGGATAATGATTTTTGGAGAGTTTTTGAAGATGAAAGAAAGTTATTTGGACATGGTGTTAAATGTACTTTAACTGGAAGTAGTATGGATCTTAGATGTATGGATTATGATAAGAGCACAGGTTTATTGCACGTTGGATCAACTACAGGACGTAGTGATTTTAGGCGGTTAGTCAGAATAAATAATACAGATGAAAGTACACTTAATCTTTCTGCATCTAGTGGACTTGTAGTGGAGTATTAAAAATGACAATAATACGAGCAGAAAAACCTGCATTTAATTTAAGAAGCAAGTTATCTGAACTTGATTTTGGAACACTTCCACTTGATAAGATTCCAAAAGGATCTATAGTTAATGTTACACAGGCTACCTCTAGTACACAATTATTGACTACGACTAGTCAAGATTATATTGATTTTATGACTGGTTATGCTATTGTACAGCAGACTGGATCAAAATTCCTTGTGATATTGGATGCTCAAGGTTATTATAGTAATAGTTCAAATGGTGCTAATATAGCAATTAAACGGGGTATTGATAATGCTTATATTACTTTGAATAATTTGGCTACTAATGATGCATCAACAGATCAATGGATGGGACTTGGGCATGGTAATGTGCTTACTGCAACTTCATGGTCAAGAACTAGGGTTATATTAGATCCTTGGGATAAGTATTCTGCAGGAGAGCGTATATCTTATACTGGTGGTGCTGGTCAATGGGCAGGTGGAAATTTATATGTTAATTATTCTGGATATCAGTCTAAATCTACTCTTACAATGGTGGAGATAAAACAATGAAATTAGGAATAGGAGAAGCAATTTTAGCATTAAAACCAGGAGCAAAGTTCATATTACGTGGAACGGAATATTCTGGTATTGAGTGGAAAGATGACTCTCAAACAAAACCAACAGAAGATGAAGTTAATATAAAAGTTACAGAATTGAATAATGCAGAACCAATGAGACTTCTACGTGAAGAAAGAGATCGTTTATTAAAAGAAACTGATTGGAGAGCAAGTTCTGATCTTATTATGTCAGAGGAATGGAAAATTCATCGTCAGAGATTGAGGGATCTTCCTGAAGGAAATGCTCCTGATTTAGATTCTAATGGAGATTTGGATAAAACATCAATAAATTGGCCTACACCACCATCCTAAATATTTAAAAAGTATAATGGCATATTACGGGAATCAACCAATCGCAGGAGAGACCAATAGTTTTAAGGTATTAGATGACATATCTTCTTATACTAAAACTTTTGATGGATCTTCTGCTGCCGTAGTATCCACAAGTGATGATACACTTACATTTTATGATCATAGATTTATTCAGGGGCAGAGAGTAACATACGGTAAAGGTAGTGGTGGTACAGTAGTTACTGGATTGACAGATGCCACTGTTTATTATGTAATAAGAGAAGATAAGGATACGATTAAACTTGCTACTAGTGCGTCTAATGCAGCTGGATTAACTGCAGTAAATTTAACAGGAGTAGGTGGAGGAACTTCTCATGAATTAACTGTTGCATTTGATGGTACGAATACAAAATTTAAAGCAACAACTGGTGGTGGAACTCACATTAAGTTGACCAGACCTGGACAACTTATGATTTCTATGAATGGTGTTGTACAGGAACCACAGAATAATACACCAAGTAATGGATTTGGAATAGAAGGTAATAATGTTATAGTATTCTCTACAGCTCCTACTGTATTGGATACGTTCTGGGGTCATTACTTGACCAGTAATCTCTCTTCATGGGAGTTATCTGATAATAAAATAGATAATTTTACTGGAAATGGATCAACCACTACATATACTCTTTCTAAGACTCCAGCAAATGCTGATAATATTTTAGTTACTATTGATGGTGTTACTCAATATCCATCTGATTCAGCAACTACACGAGCATATACTTTAAATGCATCAGTAGTAACATTTACTTCTGCACCTGCATTGAATGCAGCAATAGCAGTACGACATATAGGTTTTGCTGGTGGATCTGGTGGTGGATCTGGTGGTGGTGGAGTTACTGGTTTTTATGGTAGAACTGGTAATGTCTCAGTTATTCGTTCAGATTTACAGAATACAGATATATATTTAAAGAATTTAACAGGTGTTGCAGCAACATTTACTGGTAACGTCTCGATTGGTGGTACATTAACATATACAGACGTAACGAATATAGATTCTGTTGGTATTATTACTGCACAATCTGGTGTACATATTGGTGTAGGTGGAACAACTGCTATATTAAATGCAGCAACAGGAATAAGTTCATTTACTAATGTTTCGATTGCCGATTCTATAACTCATGTTGGTAATACAGATACTTCTATAAGATTCCCTACTGACGATACATTTGCAGTAGAAGTAGGAGGATCAGAAATAACAAGGATTACATCTTCTGGATTAGGAATTAATGTCACACCTAATAGAGAACTTCATGTAAAAGGTTTAGATGCAATAGTAAGACTTGAATCTACTGCTGCTACTGGTAGAAATATTCTTGAATTTTTTGATAGTTCTGCTGCAAAAGGAAGTATTGGATGGCCTGCCAGTGGTAATGATCATATGGCAATTCAGCAAGGTGAAAATGCTGATATGTGGTTTGCTACTAATGATAAAGAAAGGTTACGCATCGACAAAGATGGTAATATAGAAATAGGAACTCAAACTGATCATAGTAATACTCTAAAATTTGCTGATTCATCAAGAGATGATGCAGTAACTATGAAGGTTGATAATAGTGATGATTCGGATTTTGATATTGTTAATAATAGAAGTAGTGGAGATATAACTGTTGCTACAAATTCAGCAGAAAAACTTCGCATCACATCAACAGGATTAGTTGGTATTGGAGTTACTAATCCAACAAAATTATTAGAATTAAAAGGAACAGATCCAACAATTAAACTATGGGATAGTTCTGGAGATGCATATGCATTATTAGAAGGTGATTCTGCTGATCAGGGTTCAATAAGATTTCGTGCAGACCCTTTAAATGCAGGTGGAAGTACACATATAAGATTTGATACTGATGGATCAGAAAAACTTCGCATCGACTCAAGTGGTAATATGGGAGCAGGAACAAACTCTCCTAGTAGTTTCTCTGCTAGTGATTTTGTTATATCAAAGAGTGCAGATGCTGGAATGACAATTAGTGTAGGTGCTGCTGGAACTACAAGCACTGCTTCAATCTTTTTTGCTGAAGGTACTGGAGGTACTGGAGATAAAGAAAGAGGTGCAATAAAATATAAACATGGAGATGATTATCTAGCATTCCATACAAATTATGATGAACGGCTTCGCATCCTATCAGATGGTGATGTGTGGATTAACCCTTCGACTACTTCAATGCAGACAGGTGCATCTCTTAGTATTGTCAGTGATAAGAATGTTGAAACTGGTGTGGATGATATGGATAATTATCATCTAGTATTAAAGAATCCTAATAATGATACTGGTGAAGCAATTGGTTTAGCATTTGGAATTACCGATACTGCTGCAAAAGTTGGTGCTGCAATTCTTCATGAAAGAGAGTCAGCAGGTTCTACAGGTAGTATGAAGTTTTTAACTAGACCTGATAACGCAGGGCCACCAGTAGAAAGACTTCGCATCGCAAATGATGGTCAATTCCAGATTAAAGCACCTAACACAGGTACTCACTTTTCTGTTGGTACTGGAAGTCATACTACTACAATGACTGTGTTGGATACCACAGAACCTTCAGCAGTTGGTGTTGGTGGAAAAATAATATTTGCATCAAAATATTATAATTCTACAAATACAATGGCTGGTGCTTATATTGGACAGTATAAAGAACATGCTCCTAGTAATGGTGTTGATGAATATCGACATGCTTTGACTTTTGGTAGTAGAGATGAAAATGATGGTTTAGTAGAAAGACTTCGCATCACATCAGCAGGTAATGTTGGTATTGGAACTGATAATCCTCAAGTTAAATTAACTGTATCATCTACAAGTCCTGCCGTTTGTGACATACATCATATTGATGGTGGTACTAATGATGAAGCAAGAATAATACTTGGTGCGTTAGCTGCAAATCCACCTTCCAACAGAGGTGCTGGTATAGCTGCTGTAAATAATGGTGCTGGACATGACTTAATAATAAAATGCTCTGCCAGTCATTCTGCTGGTCCAACAGAAAAATTACGTATTCATAGTAATGGAGATATAACAGTTCCAAGTGGATCTATAAAATTAAGTCAATCTGGTCAAGGTATTAATTTCCATAATTTTGGAAGTGGAACAGATATAGATTCGAACCTTTTCGACGATTATGAAGAAGGCTCATGGACCCCTGTAGCTTCAAGGTATACTGGTGGTGCTATTAGTTGTAGTTATAACTCACGAGATGGTCATTATATAAAAATAGGTAGAATGGTTTATGTGCAATTTAATATGAATATTGCTTCTGTATCTTCTCAAGGTAGTAATATTAATTACATAGATGGACTACCTTTTGAACCTGATACTGCATATAGAGCATCAGGTACTGCATTATGGAATAATGCCATTGCAGTAGATCATATTAGTGCATTCATGGTTCATAATGATTTTGGAGGATGTATTTATTTGAAGCAAGCTACTCAAGGTAGTTCTATTGCTAATTTCAATTGGCAAGCAGGATCACTTTCTGGTTCTATCTGTTATAGAGTATAGATGATAAATAATTTTGCCTAAACCTGTTTAATTCGGAGAATTTCCCTAATGGCTTTAACAAAAACAGTTGAAGAAGATAAGATTGAAATAGTTGGTGAACATAAAGTACTTCATATTAGAACAGCTACTGTTATTAAAGAAGATGGAGTAGAACTCAATCGTTCTTTTAGTCGTAAAACATTACCATGTGGCTCACTAGATGCTAGTAATAATTTAGTAGACACTGATATTTCTGCAGAAAGTTCAGAAGTGCAAGCTATTGCATCAGCTGTTTGGACTACTTCTATCAAAAATGCATATAAAGCATTTTTGATTGCTACTAGGCCTTCATAAATAACTAAGAAACAATAATGGCATACAAAGGAAGATCTCCAGTAATAGGTGCATATAGGAAACTCGATGATATATCGGGTTCTTTTGATGGCAGTGAAAAAACATTTAATTTGACTTTAGGTGGAGATCCTTTTAATAGCACTAATGCCTATACGTTGATGGTGGTATTGAATGGTGCAATTCAAGAACCAGTGGCAGCATTTACTATACTTAATGATACAATAACTTTCACTTCTGCCCCAGCTGCAAGTCCAACATCATTCTATATAATGTCTTTTGGAAATACATTTCACACTGGTGGAATGAAATCTATTCCAATTTTTAATCAGTCTGGATCTAGATATGTAGTTCCTCTTGATGCAACTAATGCACCAGTGTACGGAAGAACTGATTTAGGGCATGACTACATAATACCAGTACGTATTAACCCCGCATAAATACAACTAAACCAGTAGAAATATAATGGCGAACAGAGTTCCTTTAATTGTAGACACAACGAATCTTCACCTGAAAGAGTTGCCACTTGGGGATGCTCTAGATCTAACTGGTTGCGGAATTGTTGGATTGTCAAGTTTTACTCCAGGTACTGGTGGTGGATTTAGATTTATTGGTATTACTACTTTTGGTGATGGGCAAGGAACAAATATTGGGGCAGGATTAACTGGGGTATATGTTAACGATGGTTTACAAGCAAATTATTTAAAAGCAACCAATTTAGTTGATAATAGAGTTGTTACTGCTGGTGTAGGTGGTACATTAACAAGTAGCAGTGACTTAACATATGATGGTACAACCCTTGCTGTTACTGGTGCAATCACAGCAAGTACTAACCTAACAGTTACTGGAAATGCGGTTGTAAATGGTAACGTAGACTTAGGTAATGCTACTACAGATAGTATCACACCTACTGGTAGATTTGATGCTCATATCATACCTCTTACTGATGGTGATTATGATTTAGGTGCATCTGGAGTAGAATTCAAAGATTTATATATTGATGGAACTGCAAATATTGATGCATTAGTTGCAGATAGTGCTAAAATTTCAGACTTAACAGACAATCGTGTTGTTATTGCTGGTACTGCAGGTGAACTAGAGGATAGTGCTAATTTAACATTCGATGGTTCAACTCTTACTGTTGTTGGGGATTTAGATGTATCGGGAAGTTTAAATTATACAAACGTAACGGATATATACTCGGTTGGTATTATTACTGCAAATGGAGGTATTAAAGTAACTGCTGGATTTGTTACTTGTAGTGCCACAGATAACTCTACTAGTACTAGCACTGGTGTGTTACAGGTAGCTGGTGGTGCTGGTATTGCAAAGAATTTAAATGTAGGATTAGAAGTAAAGAGTGAAGATTTAAATATAACTGGTATATCTACACTTAATGATACTAAAGTTGGTGGTGGGCTAACAGTTACTGGTGCAGCAGATCTTAATAGTACTTTAGATGTTGCTAGTACTTCTACATTAAATGATGATGTAACCTTTACTGGTGCAACTAAAAGTATAGTATGGGATAAATCTGATCAACAGTTAGAAATTAATGGTGATGCTAGTAATGTTGCTAAGATATCGTTTGGAGATAGTCACGACCTTCAAATTTATAAGGGTGTAGCATCAGGAAATGCATTTATACATAATGCTGCAGGAACTCTAAACATTACACAGAATAGTGGAACTGTAAAGATTGCTAAGAATACTGGCGATGAGATGGCCTACTTTAATGTAGACGGATCAGTTCAGTTATTCCATAATAGTTTAGAGCGTTTTGCTACATCAGTTGATGGTGCTGACTTTGGTGGTACTGGTGCAATTGGTATAACAAAGGGTACTGAAGGACAAAGACCTGGATCACCAGCAGCAGGAGACTTTAGATATAATACAACATCAGGAAAATTTGAAGGATATACAACCAAGTGGGGTGCTATTGGTGGTGGATCAGAAGAGATAGACAATATTATTGCAACTGCTAGTGCTACAGGAGTAGGAACATTTGCAAAGGCAGATTATCGTTCTGCATCTATTAGAGCACAAATAGACCAGAGTGGTAATTATCAGGTAGGTAGATATTTACTGATACATGATGGAACGACTGTAACCGTTGTAGAAGAAGCAGCAATTGCTACTGGATCAATGTTAGGAACCTTTGATGGTGTTATTAATGGTTCTAATGTAGAATTCAAAGTTACGATGGGTAGTGCAGGTATCGCAACAGTTACGACGATTATTGATACAATTACGGTATAGGTGAGTTAATATGGCAACTTACCGTATAGGAATTGGGTCGGAGTTTCAAATAAAAGATGATGCCGTTGGTGTTGGTAAATCAACGACGGGTCTTGGTAATCTTAAAATCGATGGTGTATTAAAGGTTTCAAATTTATCTTCTTCTGGTGTATCTACTTTTACTAGGTATGCTGGTTTTTCTCCAGATCAAATTAGTGGTAACATAACACTTGCTGGAGAACATAGTACAACAGGAGATATTGTTGTAGGAACAGGAGAAACTTTTACACTATCAATAGGTGCTACTGTTACCACTGGAACTGTTGAGAGTGTAAGTATAGGAACTCATTTCTCTCCTCCCACAGGTGATATAAATGATAGACCAGAAGTTCCAGTAGAAGGAATGGTTAGGTTTAATACAGATTTAAATGCACTTGAATTTTATAATGGAGTAGAGTGGAGACAATTTACTGTATATAATTCTGGTACTCAAGGCCGCACAGTATTTGCTGGTGGAGGATCACCGCATGAATCTCCAGCAAATGTGTCATATATGAGTGGTAGAATCATGGATTATGTTCAGATCGCATCAAAAGGCAATGCGGTCAGTTTTGGTGATTTAACTCAATGGAGTCGTCATACTGCAGGGGCATCTAATAAAATTCGTGGACTTTTATATCATGGATCAGCAACTCCTGGAAATAATAATGTCATAGATAAAATTACTATTGCATCAGAAGGAAATGCAACTAGTTTTGGTTTAATAGATGGAACTGATAGGTGGGGTTCTGCTGGTGCTGCTACTGATACTCGTGCAATATTTGCTGGTGGATCTGGATATATTAATAATATTGATTATGTAGAAATAATGACAGATGGAAATTCAGAAGATTTTGGTGATTTAAGTGAAGGAAAGAATGAAGGAAGATGTTGTAATGATCCTGTTCGTGTCATTTATTCTGGTGGATATGTTCCTAGTCTTTCTACTAAAGAAACATCTAAAATTGAAACTTTTATAATGGCATCTAAAGGTAATGGAACACATTGGGGTGATATGAGGGTATTAAGAGAATCTCATGCTGCACTTGCAAATTCTACAAGAGGTCTAATTAGTAATGGTTCCGATGATACTAATATAAGAGTTAAAACAATAGAATCTATTACTATTGCATCAGGTGGAAATACGGTTGATTTTGGAGGTATATATGCTGGAGCATATAATGCAACAGGTGCATCACAAACAAGAGGTTTAGTTGCTGGTGGAACTCGTCCTAGTCCTACGGTTTATCTTAATAATATTGAATATATGACTATATCAACTGCAGGAGATGCAATTGATTTTGGTGATTTGACTCGTCCTTGTTATGGAGTTACTGGATTGTCAGATTCTCACGGTGGACTAGGAGGTTATTGATATGGCAAAGGTAAGATTTAGTCACTTAGATGATTTTGTTCTCAAGGATGACGGTAACGTTGGTATAGGAACTTCACTTCCAACTGCAAAGGTAGAAGTTATTGGTAATGTACGAGCAGCAAATATTAAAAGTACTGCAGGTGTTAGTACTTTTATATCTCTTGATGGTTTTACAAATCAGAATCTGGAAACTAATGATAATTTAGCTGTTGAGTCTGGAGATAGTGGAACCTTATCAGGTGAAATTATTATAGGAACTGGTACTACTTTATCTGTATCAACTGGTGCAACAACTGGTCAAGGAAGGATTAATAGTTTAAAAGTAAGTAGTACATTTACTCCTCCGATTGGTGATACATCTGAAAGACCATCAGCACCACAACCAGGAGCACTATATTATAATAAAGATTTTAAGACGATTGAATATTGGGATGGTAATTTCTGGAGACAGGTAGATAATACAACAAAAAGAGGTCGTGCTGTTTTTATGGGTGGTTATGTTGTTCCTGCTAATGTTCCTGATATTGATTTTGTGGAGATGGCATCAAAGGGTAATGCAGTTTATTTTGGTGATATAAGTGCATTGAGACGATCAGAGCATGATAAGGGAGCATCTAATAATATTAGAGGAATGCAAGCTGGTGGATATGTTGGACCCAATGTATCAGATGTTATTGATTTTATAACTTTTGCATCTGCAGGAAATGCAACAGATTTTGGTAATATGTCCAACACAGGTTATTCTT
>VTLG01010335.1_pt1 | contig 10253 bp, 15 predicted proteins | sample 4694571 | NCBI WGS metagenome assembly VTLG01 (sample SAMN12604809, study PRJNA352737) | marine metagenome | biome: ENVO:00000447; feature: ENVO:00000209|ENVO:00000569|ENVO:01000036; material: ENVO:00002151; isolation source: viral sequences binned using virsorter ... | reverse complement strand
TTATATTCTAAGCCAAAGAGAGCATTTAAACCAGGCTCTAGCTCTTTGACCAATTGTGATCTTGAAATAGCCATATTTTATCTCCCTTATACCCCTGTATCCGCAGCCGAAGCTGGTGGATTCAGAAAATGGTTTTGGATTCTAACTATAACATTTGTATTTGCTGTAGTAGTATCCTCATTGTTAACATCTTGGCTTATATCTACAGCTTGCAATGGAATTGCATTCGTAGAGTCCGCAGTGCTCGTATCTAGTTGCACTTTGGATATGCCGGTTGCTGTGTTCCCAGTAACATTTGTAGTTTTGTAGCCAATAAACAGACCTGCTCTTGTCATAGCTTCGTCTGAATCAACTAAAAATAATGTATTAGGATCATCGATTACATTAGCAACAATATCGCTAGCATTAATACTGCCAGGATAGAAATTACTAAATGTTGGTTTACTCGTAGTTGGGTCAGTATAAAATACACCATTGAAAACACCAATTGGTTTTACAGCACCTGAACTTGCAGTAACATCATAACGTTCAATGTTTCCTGCTGCTACTGGAACTACCAAGTCACCTTGGAAAATAGCTGTTCCATAATTGGCTGCAATAGTATACCTATTCTGAGCATTGTTCCACGGAGCACCATTGAGCGATTTATAAGGTCTTAGACCAAACTTTTCACTTTGATTTGCCATAAAATATCTCCTTTATAAGGCATTAATATTACAGCGATGGCTTTTATCAAAAAATTACTCTGACTTACGACCACCACCAAAAGTTACACGAGATTGTCTATTAACATTAATAGGCATCTCTGGTCGTTGCTCCCTTAGAATGTCTTGGTCTACGGCCTTTACTTGGTCAGCAGTAACTTTTTGAAAATACTGCCTGCGTGATTCAACAATTTCTTCAGGTATCCTTGCCAACACAAGGCCACCAACCCCAATTAACCCCTGATAAGTTCCAGAACGAATTACAGGAAAGTCGTGATCACCAAGACTGTTTTGGATTTCCTCTGCTCTCACAAATTCCCATCCTTCTCTTAGTTTTTTGGACACATTACCTGTATCCTCTTGTCCCATAAATTCTGTCCTTATCCACCTATGCACAAAACCTTTTGGTGCAGGGGGTGCATCTAGACTTGATGGAGGTGCCCAAGGCTTATTCCTTGTTGGTTTAGTTTCTTGTGACACGCGTGAGGTTCTATTTAATTTATCATTCATTTTTTACTCCTTCACGAATTTTGCGTATTCTTCTAGTGGCACTCCTAATTTTTTGGCAATAGCCACCTGTGAACGAGTGAGTTTCACAGTCCTGCGTCCCTCCTGTTTACGCCCCGCAGAGGCAACAGTTTGAACGGGTTTTTTTTCACTAGCAAACTTATTTGGGAAGTAATCCCTCATTTGTTTGTTTATCTCATTGTAATATTCATCAGACTCTGAGTCAAACCCTTGCGCTACTAAATCTTGATGAATGCCAAAAGCAGCATTGGTCATAACTCTGTCACTACCAAACCACTCGTTTTCTTTAGCCCACTCCTGTGCTCTTGGACTTGCTGGTTGAGCAGGAGCCTCAGCAGGGGCTTGTGTTTCTTGTTTAGGTGTTTCTTCAACTTGTTTCTTTTTTTCTTCTTTTTGTGCTGAATGAATTTTTGCTTTTTCTTTTTCAACAGCTAATTGTGTAAGCTTATCATTAGCTTCCATAATTTTGTCTGTATCATTGTTTTCAATAGCAATCTTCAAAGCTGTTTTTACCTGTTCTCTTTGTGCATCAACACGAGCTTCAAATTCTTTAAAATAACTGTCATCAACTGATGATAATTTTTTATCTGCTGTATCATACTTTTTTTGTAGGCCTTTAGCATAATCAATAGCTGCTTTTTCTCTTCGTTCAGCTTCTCTCATTTTACGTGTTAATTGATCTATTCTTTTTTGCACATTTTGAGAAACTTCCTGAAGATTATCTTCAGTTTCTTTTTTCTCTTCTTGTTGAAGTTTTTCGTCTTCAACAACTTTTGCTTTTGTTTCTTGTTTAATTGGATCTGAATAACCTAAATCAACTTCAACCTTTTCAGGTTTTTCCTCTTTAGGTTTTTCTTCAATAGATACATCTTCTTCTTTAACGTCATCTGTATCTAGTTCTACTTTATTTTCTTCTTGCATTTTTACTCCTTAGAATAAAGCGAGGATATCCTCGGGTTTGTTAATAGTGCCGATAATTTCATCATCGTTAAGAATGCGATGCTCACCATATTTTGTTTTAAAACGAGCACCAGCATATCGTCCATATACAATGAACTGTCCCTCCTTGCACCAAGGACCAGTGGGAAATTTTTCTTTATCTTTATAACAAAGATCACCCATTTTAACCACAAAACCCACTACCGTTGTGAGTTGTTGAGTTTCAAGAGTTTTTTCCGTTAAATAAAGACCACCTTTAGTTTTTTGCTTAGGTTGATAAGGTCTAACTAAAAGTCTATATCCTACAGGTTTTGGTAAAAGGTTGAGATATTGCTCCACTTCTTTTTTACCCTTGGGAACTAAGGGTTCGTCATCATCTTTTTCAGGTGTGACTAATTTAGTATTAGGCTTGATCAATGTCATCTATACTATCCTCTCTATTTTGCAGGTCTTTAAGATCCTGAAGCACAGCTTCTAATGCTGCGAGCCTGCCTTTAGCATAGTGTAGTTGATCTATCTTGTCTATACCATAACAAATATGGTCTTTAGTTTTTTGTATTTCTTTTTTAATAAAATGACGAACTGTCTGTATTGTATCAATGTCTAGCATTTCTTAAATGTGATTTTGGACCTAATTTTTTTCTGTGAGTTAGACCTTTTTTGTTATACCTTCTTTTTGTTTTTTTTGCAAATGTAACTTCTATCTTATAAAATTTTTTTACCATAATATCTAACTGGGTTTTTGTATCCTAAAAGTTTACTTTTATTTTTTGGAAATCGTTCACCACTACAATCTTTGAGTGTTAATATTTTAATCTGTCTCGCCAATCTCTTTTTTCTCCTCTTGGACTCTGTATTTGTTTTTCACATACGTGGTCACTGTGTGTTGTTATGACCATATCGTCTTTATCTGTACACGCGTAAAAACATTTTACGGAATCTTCACCAAAAAAAGGATCAACTCTTTTTTCTTTGTTTAGTCTGCAAGTAACAAAGTATTGATTTCTCTTATCATATAATTGTCCTTTACCAGACCATTTATAATTTTTTGCAAACACAGGATCGCAGGAGAGTAATGGGAGCACTAAGGCTCCCACTAAACTATTTTTCAGCACAGGCATAACTGTTAATCTCTAGACCAACAGAAATTTCTGTAATTATTGGTTTTGACCACATAATTTCTCCTTTGTTAGAAGTGCTGGTTGTCATTGTGACCGCAGTCCACTAGAAATATTTTAATTTATTTTTTAATCTTTGCAATACCTTTTAGGCCAAAAGATCCTGCTATACTGGCAAGTATCCCATAAGATATCCAGTCTGGACAGTCGTTCTTCAAAAACAAAAACCCTTGTTGCATATAAGGTTGAAGTGCGGGGATGAAGGATGCAAAAATTATAGCAATGAACGTTAGAGTCCAGGCTTCGTCTTTCCATGAACTGTCTGAAGCTGACATTGCCTTATCTTCCCAAGACCCATCCTGCTCTATTCTTGATTTAGTTGCCTCTAATTTTGTTAATTCAACCTGTGATTTAAGTTGTGCTTTTTTTTGTTTCCCTTCAATCCAAGTTTTAGCCAAACTCGCCACTGGACCAATAATTGCTGTAAACATCATATCTCCTTTTGATAAATAATTTTATTGTCACCTTTTTCAACAACATTAAAATTATAAGTCTTTAGCAACATATCCACAATACCCATCTGTAGGTCTGTGTAATCATCAAGAATAATTAATCCTTTTGATGCCATTCTAGGTATAAAAAAACCCAACTCATCAATCACAGCTTTAGTCGTGTGTGGTCCATCTAAATGCACAACTTGATATAAACCAAAAATAACAAGTTGTTGGTTAAGTACAAACTGATGTCCCTCACCCATCGTCTTAAAATAATAATCGTCTGTCATATGAAAAAAATCAAAATCAGGGTAGTTTTGATAAAGATATGAAACTGTTTTTTGTTTCATTTCCTCAGTGTAACCAGCTACCACACTACCCTCATTATCGTAGTGCTCGTAACTTAAATTGTTGTAGGGATCTACAGCTACATGCTTGTATAGTTTTGGTTTACTATCTAAGATAGCATCCATAATAATTTTAGAACCCAACCCCTCCCTTAGCCCAATCTCGCACGTTAAAGTAACCTGATTTAATTCAAGTTTACCAATTTCTTTTGTTATTAAATGGTATTCTGTTGAATCACCTTTTATCACTTAACGCCTATGAACTTTTTACCTTTAACTTGTATGTTAGATATTCCTTTTATATCGCTTTTTACACCATTTTCACGATGAGGGCAACCAGTAGTACCACCTATCTTCAAACTTTGTGATACATGAGGTAAGGAGGCTTTTTCTCTTAATTTGTTAAATTCTCTTTTACTTTTTATAGTATAATAACGATCACCTTTTTTCTTGAGTTGATAACCTTTTTTAAAATCTTCCTGTACACCTTTTGAAAAAGTTTCATGTTTTTTACCTTTAAGAATCATTCCTGTTTTATAATCCCTAGTAGGTAGATGACCTTTGTCATCTCTTTTATAATCTAGTTCTTTGGCTCTTTTGTAATCATATCCACTACCCTCTGGATCAAAACCACCTTTTTTCATACCTTGTGGCTGTGGACCTCTTTTCGGTGGCGGACCAAACGATTTACCCATACTTGCTTTTTCTACTTTAGGTAGAATCCCTTTGTTTTTTGATGCATAAAAAACCTGTTCTCCCTCCTTAGAGCCATACTGGTCTTTCATAGACTTCATAATTTTTTTACCTGTTTTGTTTAGCGGCATCGTTTGCAACCTTTATAGCATTTAATCCTAGTTTCTCATCAGCTACTCTGATTCTCTCTTTTGATGCTACTTCAGCATCTTCACGTTTCATTTTGTCTAAATCAATGCGCTGATCAAACTCACTTGTCTTTCTTTGTTCTTGAGCACCAAATTCCATACTGCGTCTTTGCATATCCATAGCTCGTAAATCTAATTCTCTTTGTTTTAATTCAACTAATGGATCACCTTTTTCTGTCATTTGTTCTGCGTTTTGTAATTCAGTAGTTAACTCCATAACACGTAATGCTACCATAGAATCAAACTCTATTTGAAACGCAGCAGGCTCAGTTTCTTGTAATGCTTTAAGATCAGGTCGTTGTGTCGCAATAATCGCAATCACTTGTGCTCTGGCTTTCATAGATAAATGCTCTGAAATATGCGCTTGCAGTAAAGCATAGACTACGGGATTAATTTGTACCATTCTTGTTTTGATAAATGCTGCATGTGAAAGTATATGAGCATCGTGATTTTGCTGAGGAAACGCTGTTGGTACCTCAGTTCGTAAAGCTTCTGCATTTTCAATAGCAGGATCTTTAGGAATCACAGGTTTTTCTGGTTTTAGCAGTTCATCAATCCTTTTTGTACCCAAAGATTCATAAACTCTTCTAAATGCTTCTCTAACATCGTGCATTTGTGGTGCACTTTGAGCAATCTGCAGTTGAGTTTGCGCTAAAGTTACTCTTTGTGCCATAGAAAAGATATTTGGATCTGCAACAGGGATAACATCCACATCATCACTGAAATCTGCAACTTTAATCAGCCTATTTCCACCATAAACATTGTAAGGATAGATTGGCGGTAGGTATGTTCCAAAAACTTTTGCTAATAATCTAAATTCTTGTCGCATAGAGTAGTAACATCTTTTGTGTATCGCACTCATTACCCTAGAACCACGCTCTAAAAGGGCAATTGTCGTACCTACTGCTCTATTCTGAGCATCATTTCCTACTGCCATATCAGCAATAGCTGCAAATTTTTGTCCTGCTTGTGTTACAAAGCCTAAAAGTTGGAAAAGTGTACCACTTGGCTCTTTAAAAGGTAAGATTTGAAACTGATCCTTAATATTTCCACCTGGTGCATCAACATCTCTGAACTCTCCCGGCTGAAAAGGTTGGTCATCATCCCTAATTCTTAGTCCTCGTGACTTAAAACCAGCAGGTAAATTACTCAAAGTACCCGCATCAAGCAATTGTCGCAGTGCAGAGGTAGCAGTTTTAGCCAAACCACCAATCATATGTATCAAACCAAAGCCATAAAACCCTAAACCGGGTAAAAATTTGTAGTGAACGAAGTATTCGTTGCGTTTTAGTGTTTCATCATCAGGCGAAAAATTGCGATAGATACTTAAAACCTGTTGTGAGCCTTCATCAATCGTTACAATGTAAGGAACTTTAACATTTTTCTCATTATTCTGCTTTTCATACTCGTCTAAATCTAAATCAACATGCATTTCCAATACATTAAACTGATAGTCCCGTGGTCCTTGGTCCGAGACCCCTTCAATCTCATCGTATTTATTCTGAATATCATCTTCTTCTTGCGTAGCTGCAAGTTCCACGTCCCTGTAAAACCCTGTTTTTTGTTTTTTCAACACATCGTTTTCAGTCATTTTTATAATGTGTGTAATTCTTTCGCAATCCATGAGATCTGTCGCATAATACGGAACTACTAAATCTTCTGCGGGTACAAATTTACTTACTGCTCGTTGTCTTATTTCATCATAATATATTTTTTTGAAAGCACTGCCTGCTAAAGGTAAGTAAAATAAAAGCTGATCAAACTCTGGAGTGTATTCCTCCATCTTGTCCATCACCATATAGTTCATAAATTCTTGGACTCTGTGAGCTTGTTCTTGTTTAGGTTTACTCGTATCACCAACCACCTGTGTTCTAACTGGACCATCTGGTGGTAGTAACTCTTTGTAAGCTTGTGCCTGAAATTGTGTAACAGACTCGGATAATAAAGGATGAGTCACGCCACTCGCACCTTTGAAAGGCTGACCTTCATCGTTATACTTAAATCCTAATAAGTCCAATCCTGATGTATAACCTTTTTCCCAATCTCCTCTGGACTCTTTATCTTTTTTAAATTCTGTAATTAAGTCACTGGATAAAGCGGTCAAGGCTCTATCGTCCATATCCTCAGCTAAGTTTTTGTAGAAATTATCTTCTTCTGGTGACGCGTCTTCTTCTACGATCTCCTCAGTAGGTTCTTCAACTTCCACGTCTACAGGATTAACCTGTTCTTCCAGATTGTCTTCATCATCCATTATGTAATCCTTGTTTTTTTAGTCCGCCCTAATTTTGTTTTAACATTAACAAAAGTACCTTTGCTTGCTGGAGCTAGAGTTCTTCTCAAATCTTGTAGTTCCGCTGACATTCTTTTTAATCTAGGTTCTACCATTTTAGGGTCAAGATTACTAAGAGTTTGTAATACATCTGTTCTTACTTGTTTTTCAATATCAGGAACTTGTCTACCCACAATATCAAACTCTGGGTTTTCTTTAACAGGTCTTGTTTTAAATCGTCTAAGTTGTGTAGTAACACTTTCACCTCTTGGTGATCTTCGTCTTGGTCTTTTATTAAAATTAATTAAATCAAATAAACTACCAGGTGTTCCAAAAACCTTACTTAGTGCTGATATCTTTTGGGCTTGTTTTTGTTTATCTTCTGACTCTTCACTCATTCGTAATACCTATATTCTTTAGGGGGTAAATCTTCATTGTCAACATAGTCTGAGTATAACTCAATAAAGTTGCCTTGCCTATACCTTAACACAGCCTGTGTCGTAGAATCAACATAATCATCGTGTGCACCATTAGGAAACGAAGCACATTCGTCAATCACATCATCAGCAAATTTTTCGCCATAAGGAAACCAAACCTGTCCACTTTCAAAGACAGGTGCACAAGAATTAACCCTTGTATATTTATCATTACCCTTACTAGGAACAAAAGGTATTACGGGTATACCCATTCGTCTAAACTCCTGAGTTAGTGGTTCACCACTGGCTTTTTGTTCTATAATAATTGTTTCTGGTTCCCAATACTTATTCGCATCTAATGCCACTGCTTTTAATTCTGGAAAATCAAATTTACCCCTAATGGCATCTAATAAAATCATATGTGGTGCCCCTCCTTCTTCTGGAAAAAATATACCCCAAGTCGTAATCGCAGAATAATCCGCAGTTTCTTTTTTACTAAACGCTGTATCATAACTCTGAATTACATGCATAAGATTAGGTATCCCTTCACCTTTCCAAGGTTGCCACCATTCTCGTTTTAAAATTGCACCCTCTTCACTGGTGGGATTTTGCATATACTGAGCTGACCAGTTACGAATAGGAATACTTGACTTGATCTTTTCTAATTCTTCTAACTCCCAATACTCTGGCCATACTGGGTTCCCTGAGTCGAGGATCGCGGGGAATGAAATCTGTCGCCACTTATCTGCTTTAGGTTCAGTTTGAGCCTTCAATAATCTACCCGTTAAGTCATCTTCTGCCCATCTCGTCATAACCATCAGTATAGATCCACCGGGCTGTAACCTCTGTCGTGGACCTGAAGTATACCAATCATAAGCACGTTCCATCGCAATATCTGACATTGAGTCTTGTTCCGTGTGAGGGTCATCAATAATCAATAAGTCCGCACCACGGCCCGTGATACTCGCTCCAACGCCAGCTGCATAATACTCACCTCCGTGATTTGTTTCCCAACGACCTTTTGCTTTGGAGTCCTCACGAAGTTTCACATTACCAAAAATTTGTTTGTACTCTGGTGAATCAATAATATTACGAACCTTAGAACCAAACCTCACTGCTAGTTCTGTGTTGTGAGATACCTGCATTATTTTCATTTTTGGATACTTGCCAATGATCCACGCAGGAAAATATACAGATGCAAATTCAGATTTAGTATGTCTAGGGGGCATATTGATAATGAGCCTCCCTTTTTTATCTGCAGCAATGTTCGTAAACTCGTGAGCAATAATTTGATGGTGTCCCCACTTGCTCCTATCTTTTTCTTTACGACATATAAAATCTGGCCAGACTTCCTGAACAAAATACAAAAAGTGATCCTGACATAACTTAATATGTCTAATCCAGAGTCTCTCTACTTCGAGCCTCAGTTTTTCTGTTGTCATCAAATCAGACTTCATTTGGACATTATAGATAAACTAAAATAAATTTCAAATGTTTACATATATCTAACTTAGCCTATAGGTGTATATGCTAGCAAGCAGCCGCCCGCGGGTGGTCAGAAAATCGCTAGTGTGTATGATGTGTAAATGGGAAATGAGCCTTGGAAATATGGGCAGCTATGATAGCTGCCCATAAAATGATTATGATGTTTTAATACTACCAAACCATTTGTTAAGTTTAACGCCTTTATCTTTAGAAAGCTTCTGCGTTTGTTTATGCATTTCTTGCATTTTTTTTAAATGAATATTGTCTTTGTTATTATAATCTTTGATAGCTTGATCAAATTCTTTCATATTAGAATAGCCATCAATTTTTCCTAGTACAGGATGATTAAAAGATTTTTTCATATTTATTCCCTTCGTTAATAAGATGACTTAATTGTTATCTTATATATATAAGATAATATAAGATGAGATAATTGTCAATAACTTTTTTTATTTTTTTTATAATTATTTTTGTTGACATATATCTTATTATATCCCATAATATAATAGAGTTATTAATATTAACATTTAGCGAAAGGTAAAATAAAATGGCTCAAACTAAAATAAAAACTTTAAGACAACTTTCCTTAGATCAAATAAATTCTATTCAATTTATTTCTGGAAGAGATCTTAAAAAAACTGTTTTAGCAGATGATAAAGCTATGACGGAAAAACAACATACTATTTTAGATAAATATAATGGTACTGTTATTGTTAAAACTAAAGTTGCAACACATCAAATTTCTAGAAGTAATGAAGTTAGGGATGTGATTGACGTTAAAAACTTAAAAGAAGACCACCCAGATATTTATTTTCAATACATTAGAAAAGTTGAGTATAGAAAAATAAATATTAAAACAATCAAACAGTAGAAAGGATAAGGGAAGGCTAATAACCTTCCCTTTTTTTATTATGACTGAATATGTAAAAGTAAATGGTAATGTCTCTACTATGGATAATTTAAGCTTGTCTATTTATTCTCAAGCAGATGAAATAAATTATACAATTGATATTATAGAAAATTATGAAGATAACAATTTTCATATCATAATATTTAGCAGCGACCGGGATAA
>VTLG01015563.1_pt1 | contig 10254 bp, 13 predicted proteins | sample 4694571 | NCBI WGS metagenome assembly VTLG01 (sample SAMN12604809, study PRJNA352737) | marine metagenome | biome: ENVO:00000447; feature: ENVO:00000209|ENVO:00000569|ENVO:01000036; material: ENVO:00002151; isolation source: viral sequences binned using virsorter ... | reverse complement strand
TGGATCATATAATTTTGTTGGAAAATTACTAAAGTATGACATATTAAAATCCGTCTAAAACTTCTTGTTTGGTAATAACTTTGGTTTCCATGAAATCTAGTTTCATATCAATCTCTGTGGGAGGAGCACCATTTCTACCTTCGATTGGTCTAAAAGTTTGGTAGTTATTAGGCCCGTAGTTTACTTCCATATTCTGTAAAACACAAGTTTGTATTTTATTCATCCATGTATTTTCATCTCCCCTAAACATATAGAATATATCAAATTCTGAAGGTACGACATAATATCTACCAAAATTTTGATCATCTGGTAATTCTGGTAACATATGAAATTTAAATGTTCTTATAATTTGTTCAGCTGTTCTTACTTCTTTTATATTTTTTGGTGCAAATTTCCATGTCCATGAAAATTTACGAAAACCAACTCCTGTAAATGTGGCTTCTAAGAAATTATTCATTGCACGATTTGAAATTTTATCATATGCACCCATTGCATCACCACCAAGGGCTGTAGATGCTACTCCAGCTAGTGCCTTTTCCATTGTTCTTGCTAATTGTCCTGCAACGCCTGGAACTGCACCTTTAGCTGCATCAACATAACCAACAGCGTCGGCTCTATTCATAAAATCTTGAACTCGTTGTCCAGCCTCCATGATACCTCCACCTAATTCATTTTCTTTCCATCCAGCTGCATAATTTGCTAATACAGAAGGAGGCATATACAAAACTATTGAATCAGTTGTTCTTTTAGTTCGTGGTTTATTGAAAGCTTCAGCTGCAGTACCTTGATGTGATTTTCTACCTATAACTTTATTAGATGTGCCAGGCCTCCAACTTTTACCATCAGTACTATATCCAGTTGTTTTATCATCTTTGGAATTTCCTTTACCATCTAATAATAAACTTTGTTCAGTTGATAAAGTTCCTAAATTTTCACCACCTTTTCTTGTAGTACTTTTTTTGTCTCCTAAATTACCAGATCTACCATATTCAGTATTATTAGGAACATTAATGTAAAACATCATATAATGACCTAAATCTGTTCTGGATTGTATATCTTCTGGATATTGTAAAGTTGAATATGACCATTTGCTACCAACTTCCATATGTGCCATTGGAGCATTTGGAACTGTACCAGATGCGGCTTTAGATGGTGTTATACTAGAAGCTTCAGACTTATTTTTTGGTGCAAGTCCGAATCTTCGCATAGATTGTGCTATAAAATTCTGCATAAATATTCCTGTGAAGTCTTTTTAATTATTTATATGTCTTACAAGGGTAAATTTCATCCCACGAATCGAAAGAAGTACAAAGGGGATATTGACAATATTATTTATAGGTCATTGTGGGAACGCAAGTTCATGGTGTACTGCGATGAAAATGATGACATTGTGGAATGGGGTTCAGAGGAGTTAGTAATTCCATATTTGTCACCTTTAGATCGTAAACGACATAGATATTTTCCCGATTTCTATATTAAGACAAAAAATGGTGACAAGTTCATGGTGGAAATTAAACCAAAGAAGTATACCAAACCACCTAGACCAACCAAAAGAGTTACTAAAGCTTTTATGCATGAAGTAAAAGAATGGGCAAGAAATCGTGCAAAATGGTCAGCTGCACAAGATGTATGTAAAAAACATGGATGGAAATTTTTGATAATAACAGAAGATCACCTCAAGACGACTAAATACTTATATGGCAGATAAAGTAGCAACAGATTTTCTTTCAAAGGTAAAAGCAAAGGGAAAACAAGCAATGTCTTGGTTCAGAGATATTGTAAAACAGACACAACGAGCCGCATTTCCTGCATCTACAGGAAGAAGGGAATTAACAGGAGATAGAAATACTGGAGCTACTGGTAGACCAACTATTGGTAGAATGTATCTGTTTCAATACGATGCAAAGTGGAAAGATGTATTGCCATATTGGGATGTATGGCCGTTGATATTTCCATTTGATTTTGCAAGAAATGGATTCTATGGAATTAATTTACATTATTTACCACCGAATGCACGAATAGACTTAATGTTAAGATTAATTAAGGCACAAGGTGCAAGTGGAAATTTAACAGACAATTATAAATTACGATTGTCATACGATATTATAACAAACTATCCTCCAGCAAAACCATGTATTAAACGATATTTGTTTAGTAATGTACAAGGGAAAGGTCTTTTTGGAATTAAAGGTGAAGATTGGAGTTATGCAGCTTCACTACCATTACAAAGATTTCAAGGAGCTTCTGCGGGAACAGTTTGGAGACAATCAAAAGCAATGTATTAAGGAAAAATATGGCAATATTTAGAGATGGAGTAAAAGTAGGAAATAAAGATTTTCGTGTTGGTCTTTCTAAGGAAAGAGGACAAGGCATTCTTAGAAAAATTGGAGTCTTACCAGATGATAAAGGAAGAAAAAAGTTTGAACAAGATGCAAGAGGAGAGATTCAAAATATTCGGACTATGATGGGTATGGGAGAGGGATTTACTCGACCCATTAATTTTAAAGTAAGATTTGGAATGCCTAAAGGAATAGACCAACAAAAATATCAATCTGGTGGGCCTAGAAGGGGAGCTGGTGGTTATGAAGGAGCAAATACAGGAGCAGTAAAAAGTGGTGGTTTAGATTGGAAAACTCATCTTATGAATAATTCTACTACTGATATTTTTATGAACAGATTCAAAGCTGCAAAAGCTGTTTCTAAAATGGAATACAAATATGGTGGAGCAAGTGAAGAAAGTAAATTAGATCTTTATTGTAGTAAGGTATCAATACCAGAAAAACAAATAACAACTGGACTTTATATACAAGGACATACTGCACCATTTCCATTTCCCCAAAATGTACAATATGGTACTTTAACAACTACATTTTACTGTGATGGAACTATGCATATAAAAAATTACTTTGATGCATGGCAAAAATTAATTCATAACGATTTAACTGGAAATTTTAACTTTTGGAATGAATATACTGCCGAATTTGATGTATTTACTCGTACAACAATAGCTTCTGGTGCAAGTTTAGATACAGGAAAAGATAATGGAGAAAAACCTTGGGCGGATAAAGTTAGTGAAGGTATACAAGAATTTACAAGAGATTTAAATGAAGCTACAGGAGTTGATGGCCCGAGAGGACAAGGACAAGGTAGAGGGTCAAAACCAATTCCTAAAATAGAATTTAGAGAAAATTATGGAGTGAGAATTTTTAATTGTTTTCCACAATTAGTTAGTGGAATAGATCTTGATCACTCTGCAACTGATTCTATTGCAACATTCGATGTAACATGGTCTTATGTGAAATGGAATCCGTTCAAAATGGGTAATATTGGAAATCGTAGTACAATCAATCTTTCTGTTGGTGAATTCAGGAATGAAAAAGATGGTTTTCCATTCTTAGAAGATTTACCACCAGAATTAGGTGGCCCATTAACCAATGCGGTGAATCAAGGAATAGTTACAGGCCCATTATCAAAGGCTTCGAATTTACTTGGTTAATTTTAACATTATAATAAAGTGAGAATATTATGACTTTACCAAAGATTAATACGCCGGAGTATAAACTCCGTGTTCCCTCAACTGATGAGGAAATTACATATAGACCTTTTCTTGTAAAAGAAGAAAAACTTTTATTGATTGCACAAGAAACAGGAACAGAAGATGCAACATATAGGGCAGTTAAAACCATTATAGAAAATTGTTGTCATGGAAGAATAGATCTTGAAAAAATGCCCTTATTTGATATGGAATATATCTTTTTAAATATAAGAGCGAAATCCATAGGTGAGATTGCTAAATTAAAAGTAACTTGTCCAGATGATAATGAAACTAAAGTTGATATTGAAGTAGATTTAACTAAGGTTCAAGTTGAAATGGATAAAACACATGATGCTAGAATACAATTATCTGAAGAACCAAATATTGGTATTCTAATGTCATATCCATCTATTGATACTCTTGGTCAAACTACAACTAAGGGAAATAAAAAAGATGCTGATAAACTATTTGAAATGATAGCTGGAAGTCTTTATCAAATATGGGAAGGTGAAGAAACTCATGATGCAATGGATTATTCAATGAAAGATAAATTAGCATTTTTGGAAAGTTTGAATCATTCACAATTTGAAAAAGTGCAAAAGTTTTTTGAAACGATGCCTACATTGAAACATGAGATTGAAGTTACTAATCCAAAAACAAATGTAACATCTACAGTAACCTTATCGGGTATGAATGATTTTTTCTAATAGCCCTTTCTCATATAAATCTGGAAACATATTATGAAACAACATTTAGTATGATACAACATCATAAATGGAGTTTGACTGAAATTGAAAATATGTTGCCTTGGGAAAGGGATATTTACCTTGATAAATTAATAACCTTTATTAAAGAAGAAAACCAAAGAATGAAAGAACAACAAAGGAAATAACATGGCCGAACAAAATGCTCAAGAAAATACGTTACTATCAGTATTAGAACATTTAAAGTCTGGTAATGAAGAAACTAAATCTAGTGCTAAAGAAACTAAAGAAGTAGCTAAAGAAGTTAGAAAACAAAGGTCAGATGTTGGAAAACATCATAACTGGAATAAAAAACATGGTGCCGAACAATCTAAAGTTGGTAAATGGATGGTTGGATATTTTGGTTGGGCTAAAAAAACAGCAGAAAGAGCCGCAAAAGCTGCAAAAATAGGTGCTCAATCCGCAGTTGATTTTGGTAAAGAAAAATTAAAGTCTGTCCAACAATTTGCAGGAAATATGTTAGATCTATTATTAAAAGGATTAGGTCTTGCAGCTCTTTGGGCACTTTTTAAATTCTTATCAGAAAATTCATGGGAAGAAACTATAGCTAAAGTAAAGGGATGGTTAGGAGATATAGGTATTGAGTGGGATAATGCAGTTGCAGTACTTGATGGTATATGGGTAGTTCTTACTAGAATAAGTGGTTCTTTTTGGGTTTTTAAAGGAGTTGTTAATTTAATAAAAGGATGGTTTGGTTGGGGCGGGCCTCTTGGTGGTATCATGAAATTTATGTGGGGATTGGGTTTTAATGCTATGTTTATAGCTGGTAGTGCTATTATGAGAGTCTTAGGATGGATTGGTGGAAAATTTGGGTCAGGTGGATTTTTAGGAACGGCTCTTAAAGCTATAAAAGATAGTGCATTTTTTACAAAATGGTTTGGTGAAGGTAGTAAAATTAGAGAAGTCCTTAACTGGATTAAAAGTATATTTGGTGGTGAAGGTAAAGTAGGAACATTTCTAAAAAGTATGAAAGGTGCAGTTGTAGGAAAATTTGCAGCTTGGTTTGGTGAAAGTAGTAAAATTAGAGAAATATTTAGATGGATAGGAACTTTCTTTGGTAGTGCTGATGAAGGTGGAAAAATTGCAAAAGCAATACAATCAATAACTCAAAATAAACTTATACAAGGAATTGGAAAATTCTTAGGAAGTATCGGTGGAAAAATGTTAAAATTCTTTGGCCCGATTGGTTGGTTAATGGCAGGATATGATGCAGTTATGGCATTTTGGGAAACATTTCAATCTACAGAAGGTTCTCTATGGGATAAAACTGTTGCAGGATTAAGTGCAGGAATACAAGCAATAGTAGACTTCTTCGTATTTGATATGATTGGTCTTGCAGAAAAAGGTGTTAAATGGTTAATTAAAAAAGTAATGGGATTGTTTGGTATGGATGAAAAAGAAATAGAAGGTTCTGAATGGTTTAAATTCTCGATTACTGGATTTTTAAAAGAGGCCTTTGGTGATTATATGAAGATACTTGAAGGTATTTTCAGATTAGACCCCAAATTAGCATTAGAAGGTCTTAAAGGTTTGTTTGGTAAAGCTGCAGATATTTTAGGTTGGTTATTTGATATTGCAATAAAACCAGCTATTAATTGGATTGGAAAAAATATATTTGGTATGAAAGACGATGCTATTAGTGAAGAATTTAGTTTATCAAAATGGTTGAAAGAAGATGTACTTGGCCCAATGTTTGATTGGATAGAAGGATTATTTAATATAGACTTTGGAAAAATGGCAAAAAGTATAATGCCTGATGCACTATATGACTTTCTTTTTGGTGGTGAAGATTCAAAAATGAAAAAAGAATTATATGATATGGGGGCATTAGTTGATGATTGGGGGGCCGATTCAATAGATGAAAATAAACTTCAACAAATGCTTGGTGACAGAACAGGAAAAGAGAAACAACAATTAATTGGACAATTATCTTCTTTAGTTACTGATACAGATTTAGAAGAAGCTGAAAGAGAAAAATTAAAAGCTCTTCTTAATAAACATGGTGCAGAGTTAAATAGAGGAGGATTTATACCCGCTGGAAAAACAGTACCCGCAGTTCTTCACGGCCCTGAAATAATAAAACCTTTACCAGATTTAGAAAGTGCTGGAGCTTCAGGTGGTGGTGCAACAACAGTCGCACCGACCACCATTATTAATAAAAGCTCAGGTTCTACAACCATGATGATGGGTTCCAGCTCAATAGATAAATCGAGTTGGAAATATGGAATGCAAGGAGCTTAAGCAGTTGCTAACTTCTCAAAGTAATCCATAGTATCTGATGAACCACCAGTAATTGGTTTTCCACCATCAAATGGAGGTTCTGAAGTAACATCCATATCAGATGCAACTTGTTCAGCAGTACGATTGTCTACTGACTCACCTAATACACGTTCCATCTTTTCCTTCAACTCTGCATAAGGTTTGAAGTTAGACTCCTCATGAAAAGGTTTCAAGGAATACTCTGACTGATAAACCTTTTCAAGTTCCTCATCAGAAGGTAACAGTTGTGCTACTGCCTCAAACTCAGACTTATCATAGTTCCAAAATCCGTCTACCTTACGAATCTTTAACTTGAAGTTTGCACCCTTCCACAAATCAAATGGATTGATTGCTTGTTCATCATCGAACTGAGGTTGCATTGCCTCCATAATCTTGTCAAAGATTTTCTTACCAAACTTATAAAGGAAAACTTTTCCTTCATTCTCTGGATGTTTAGGGTCTGCAACAACATAGATGTTGGTGAAGTAAGACAACTTACGTTTCTGTCTACGAGCAGTCTCTTTATCGGCCTCAGAACCAGAGTTCCAAAGTTTACGATTTGCTTCTCCAACAGGATCGTTCTTGTTGATGGTTGTGAGACTGTTCTCAATGTACCATCCACCTGGCCCCTGAAAGGAATGTGAAAACATTCGCTGCCATGGAATGTCCTCTCCTTCTGGTGCAGGAAGAAACCGAATCACGGCATAACCATTACCTGACTTATCAAGTTCTGGTTTCCAGATTCTTTCATCGTCAAACGACTTGGTATCTTGAGGGGTTGTTTGTTTGTTGTACTCATCAATAAGTGATGAGAAATCGGATTGCTTCTTTAGTGCGGCTAATGACATAATTTACTCCTTATTATAGTATTGTTTGTTTATATTAGCGTATTATAGTATTATCACTATTTAGTCACGAAATCCTTCACCCTTAAAGAAATGGTGAAGTCTGTGACTCAATATAATCCACCACAAGTGAATTATGTTATCCGTGGCATAACTACCTACACCACGAACAAATAACTTATAAGTGCATTTAGTGCAATATATAAGTTCAGGTTTTGTCTTTCCATTCCAAGAAAGTTCAGCTACCTGAGGCTGTTCTAAACTTGTTTCTTCTTGCATAACTATTCTGCTGTTTGCGTTGCAAGAGTGCATTATCATATTCCAACTTACGAATATACTTTTGCGAATCTCTCAGTTTATATTTAAGAAAATCGTTTTCCCGAATCAAATCTTCTGGACTGCGATTTCTACCCTGTTTTTTAGTATTGCCTTGCATTTTTCCTTATCGAATTTAATGAAAGGTTGACAATTATGAAGGGAACTCTGAAGTTTTGGCCAAACCCAATCTTCATCCACTTCATGGTTAGTGAACTCTATCCAGTTAAGGAAAGAGTCTAGGATAATAGCTGATACTACAGATATATCATTCCGTAATAACAACTTTACAATCGGTGGATGTGTTTTCGTTTCACACTTAAACAGTCCACCAAAAGGACTATGATATTCTATACACTTTTTCAAATCTTGGTCAAACACTCTTGTTATTGATTGTTGTATTTTAACCCATTCTTTATAATTATCGTAAGCCTTTTCTCCTGTCAACCACTTTGGATTGACACTATCTTCTACTGCAAAATTACCTACCAGAAAGTCTTGAAACTCTGATCTAGTAGTATATCGTTTAGCAAGTTTGTGAAAAAAGTACCTATCGTTCCTTTTCATAAAGGAATCTCTGGTACATTTTATTTCTCCATTATATTTTATAAAATCGTAATTTGGTGATTGAAAATGTAATCTAATCGCCAAATACATTTTATATGTATCAAAGGCTTCCAAATCATACTGGTAGTGAATTTGTTTTAGGTAAAAAATGGAGTTGTTCTGCCTCCATTTGTATTTTCTGTTTCAAAGATTTATTAACTAATCTAGCTATGGAATTTGGTTCTAATTCCTTTTCCTTACAATATTCTAAACAGGCATCCATATATGATATATTTTTGGTCTGCACCATTTCTTCAATAAGTAAACTAAATTTCGTAGGTGTTATTATGTCGAATTCCATTTTATTCATGTGTTATATTATACTATAAAAAAACTCAAAAGTCAAGATAATAATGGAGCGAGTATTCAGAATCGAACTGAAGTCATTAGGTTGGAAACCTAAGATAATACCACTATACGATACTCGCTGGAATTATTATTTTAATTCTTCTAACATCCAATCTTCAAGAACAAATTCTTTCTCAATAGGACTTCCCTTATCATCTGTATTGGGAGATATGTTTTGATGAGCAAAACCTTTAAATACTATAGGTAATTCAAAATCAAATTTCTTACCAGTAGTCTTTTCGTAGAACCCTTTGATAAAATCCAAACAATCATCTTTAAGACTCTTTAACCATTTTGTTCTTTGTCTTTTGAGAATTTTAGGGTCAGGATTTGGGTCATCTATGAAACCACGAATTTCAATAGGAATGTAATTTCCATCATCATCTGTAGGAACTTTATCATTCACAATTAATGTCATACAATCATGCATTAAAGCTTTCATAGTTCCTTGTGGTTTTGCGTAACCTACCTTACCAGTACTCTCATAATTTGTGTCTCCAGCAAAAGGTAACTTCAATTCTGCACAGTATGCATTTATTTTATCTGCATCCCATGTAACAAGAGTAGCTATACCACTATCTTGAGTCCTATACTTCTTGAGAACTTTTTTACGATACGGATCCAGTTTATGTGGAGTTAAACGAGCAATCAAATCTTTAAGTTGTTTTTCTTCGGGGTCTTTTATCCTACAAGTGACAATTAACCCTTTAGCAACAACTCTTTTAACCGACTTAACAGTATCTTTAACACGATTTTCTTTTTTTGGATTGCCGTTGTTAGAATTGTGTTTTGAAACTTCTTGGTCTAATGGAGAGTCATATTCTATCTGGTCAAAAAGTAAAGTTTCCCAACCGATTGCATCTGCTGCAGCGTCTCGATGATACCCTTCATCTCCCTCATTACCATCTGGAGAAATACAGTATACTAAAGGTTGTTCTTTATGATCCCATCCTTTGGCAAGGAAAGATTCTTTAATGTCAGTAATGTTTTGTTGAACATTGACTTCAACCTTAGTTTGGCCACTTTTCAGAAACATTACTTTGTCTCTACGCATGACATGGCGTTTTATGAACTTTGTACCAAGTTCACCTTCCCAAGTTTCACCATTGGGGCCCTTACCATAAAGTAAGTTTGGAGGACACTTTCGTAACGATTCCTCCACAATAAATATTGGTTTAGTCATTTTTTTCCTTTCTATTGAATTATGACAAGGATATTACTATATCCTGTATTGGTTATAAAAAAATATTAATCTCTACTGAAATTAATATCAACTAGTATATCATAAAAAAACTTAAAAGTCAAGTCTTTTTTTGATATATTTTAAAATCTTCGATTGCTGTTATAAGTTGTGGGATATAGTCATCAACTGATTTTACGAATATTTGTGGTACACCACTATCGGGCATAATGAATATTACCAGTTGTTCACAAGGAATACTGGTTCTCTCTGTGAACATCTTTGCATATGCAGTTCCTTGAATGAAATAATTTTCAATCCATTCTTCCTTCTTATCTTTATTAGAAGTCTTGAAATCTACAACAGATGTCACTCCATCATATTCAGCAATCATATCTACTG
>VTLG01008624.1_pt1 | contig 10255 bp, 11 predicted proteins | sample 4694571 | NCBI WGS metagenome assembly VTLG01 (sample SAMN12604809, study PRJNA352737) | marine metagenome | biome: ENVO:00000447; feature: ENVO:00000209|ENVO:00000569|ENVO:01000036; material: ENVO:00002151; isolation source: viral sequences binned using virsorter ... | reverse complement strand
TTTCGGCCCTCTTACTGAATCACGTTATTACGATATTGGCAGGGGCAATCTCAGGCATACCCCTGAGTTTTCTGTTTACGCATCAGCTTCAGGAACCATAGGAAATTCTGAACAGACAGTCGGCATAGTTCCTTTGGACGGTTGGATTGTCAGCACAAGTACAGTTACGGCTTATGGAGCGACGGACAGGGCAACGAATACCACGTTGACTGAAGGGTACAACAACGATTTCTGGCTACTCCCTTACAACTCAAGCCCGAAGACTATTTTCCAGATGAACGAAGACACAACGAGCGAACTGAGCGTGGGACAACAGACGTTATTGATAACAGGACAATGGGGTTACACTGCGGATACTCTGTCAGTTACGACTGCGGACGCTATTGCCTCAACTTCTGCGACCTCAGTTTCTGTGACTTCTGCGACAAATCTCAGCCCTGCCCAGACGATCTTGATTGACTCTGAGCAGCTATATATAACGAGCATTAGCGGAAACACCTTGACCGTCGAAAGAGGAGTTAACGGAACGACTGCTGCGACTCACTCAGGCGGTGTTTCGGTTTATCGGTACGACTATCCTGAACTGGTTGTTCAGGCTTGTAGGGATTTAGGAAAGATCGTGTTCCGTGATCGTGACTTAGGCAGAGCCGACATGATTGGCTCCGGGGAGAATGAAGTAATCCGAAGTCAGAACGAAGCCAAGGCCGTTCTTCAGACACTCGACAGCTATAAAGTGGCCGGAACAAGCAATGCAATCGTGTTTTAGTCGCACGAGAATGGACACAGGGACGTTCTTTTGCGACATAGTGTGTTTGGCATTAGGGAGTTAAGAATTGTCTATCTTAGAAGTGAGTGTGGAATTAACTGGAAAGATTACTGACCCGAATCTTAATGCTCAGACGAAAGCAGCAATTGGTCGGGGTTTGCTTGAACTGGCAACTATTGAAGGACAAAAGCCAGTGATGAAGCGAATAAGAAAGCGTGTAAAGGAATATTCAGGAAATCTTAATCGGCATATCGGGGCAGCATTGGTCGGCCCGATGACTGCCCAGTTCGATGCAGGGCAAAACCGATACGGTAAGAACTTGAACTATTCATACTGGATTGAGGGAATCGGATCGAGGAACAGAAAATCTAGTTTCAAAGGATACAAGATGTTCTATGAAACGGCGCACGATCTCCGTTTCAAGCGACGCCTCTGGGAGAAATATGTTGGGAAGCCAGTGATGAAGGTATTCAACTAATGTCTAGGTCTGGAGCGATTGCCAGAATTGACACGTTGCTTTCAACAATAACTGACCCGGCTTTTGTGGCGGTTTATCGGGGGGAGCCGATGGCGGTTAGTGGAACGCCTCTTTTGGCATATTGGATTGAAGGAAGAGAAAATACTGCAGCCACATTATCGAATGCAGGATCAACGACACGGTTTAGTATCAGGGCATATTTTAGGGTTCAGACCAGTACTGATGTCAGGGAAACGATTGAACTGGAACTGTGGGACACGATGTACGAGATTGATTCAGTTCTAAGAGGTGACTCAAATTTGAATGGCGAATGTTCAGACACAAGGCTTGGGAGTGCTGACTGTGGATATGTAACGGTTGGAGGAAGTGTTTTCCGAACAGTCACTGTTCCCTACGAGGTGGACATTCTAGAAGATGTAACGATAGCCCCATAGGAGATTATAATGGCGAAAGAAAACGGATTGAACGTTAGGCTCTATGTCGAAGGGTATGATATTAGCGGAGATGCTAATTCTTTGGCTTCTATTGGTTATTCCAACACTCTTTTTGAGATCGCTACCCTTGACGTTTCTGGAATGAAACGTTTTCTTGGGCCAGCGGACGGAAGCGTTGAGGTCAATGGTTATTTCGATAACGCTGCCGGGAGAATTCATCCTGTGTTTACCAGTAATTCAGGGAAATTGCCGACTGCCGATCAGGGTGTCATGATTCCTCTAGGTTCTGCCGTTGGTGATCCTGCAGTCGGAATGGTTACGAAGGAAGCCAATTATGATACTGATCGTGGTGGCACATCTGCTATTACGGTTAAGAGTGCATTTAGTGTTAACGGATATCCACCTGAATTCAGTACTATGCTTACCGCTCACACCGATACAGTCACTGCATCGACGTCGGGAACTGCCGTGGACGATTCGGCGTCTAGTAGTTCTGGTGGGTCATGGTTTTATCAAATTTTGGCGATTTCGGCATCGGGTGGTAATGCCCGGTGGACAGTAAAATTACAGCATTCCACTAATAATATTACATATACAGATGTATCATCTGCCAATGTGACGGCAATCGGTGCAGCTAGGGCAGAATTTACTGGAACGCTGAACCGATATATTAGGAATCGGTTGGTACTGGATGCGACATCTGGATCAATCACATTTGCGATATGTTACAACAGGGCATAGGAAAAATTTTAGGAGGTTTTTATGGCTAAGCAATCTGGGCTAGGCGATTATGTTGCGGTGGACGATAGCGGTGGTACGGCGAGGGATTTAAGTAGTAACATCACAAGTTACTCTATCACTGTTCCTAATAATCTCATGGAACAAACTTCTATAGAGAAATTAGGCATGGAACGGATAGTTATGGTGGGCGATGGTGCGGTCACGCTCAATGGCGTGTTTGACAAGGCGTCTAATAAATCACACGATGTTTTCAAGACTAGAACAGGTGATCGAACTGTGACGATTGCCATTGGTGGAAATACGAGTGGATATCCAAAGCTAGAAATGGAAATGTTGGTGAGTGACTATAACCTAGAGCGTGGAGATGATGGTACTTTGAATTGGACTGCCACGCTGGAACTTTCCAACGGAACGGTTCCGGCTTGGGGTACTGTATAGATGGGTTACAGACTGTCGGACACAACTAGGAAACTTGAGTTCCCTGACAATCCTGATCTAAACGAAATTAATGCTGAATGTGCTTTGGATGTGCCTTTAAGCACTTTCTTTGATATACAAGCGATGGTGGGAAGCGAGACGCCAGAAGCTGTCAGAGATGCATGTATTCTTTTCGGGCAGGAAATCCTAAAGTCTTGGGATTTACAAGGCAATGACGGAAAAGATATTCCTGCTACTGGGGCAGGGTTTTTATCGTTGCCGTTGAATCTTGCGACTGAGATTATGGCATCGTGGACAGCTACCGTTGGCTTATCGGGAAAAGCAAGTCCCTCGCCGAACGGTGGTTCTCCGTTGGTGGGGGCAGCGACAGGGACGGAAACCCAATAACCCAGCCGCTAGAATTGGGCAATGCGATCATGATTGATGGTCTGGCCCAGAGGTACAGTTGTACCCCTAGCCAGATCATGCAAGAGCCTGTGTCTATTTTGCCTATTGTGGAACTTGCAACAATGGCAGAGGCTGACAGCATTAAGAAACAGGAAGCAAAAACGAAAGCTGTGCATAAAGGGTAAACATGGCGAACATAGGCGAGTTAACTGTAAAACTAAAAGGCGATTCAAGTGGCTTAAATAAGACATTATCCGACTCCGAATCTAGGCTGAAGAATGTTGGTGGCAGGATGAGGGGAATCGGCAAAGGCATGTCAGCTGCGATTACTGCCCCACTGATGGGAATTGGTATCGGTTCGATTATGGTCGGAGCCAATTTTCAGAAAAGTATGAATCGTGTTAAGGCTCTTACGCAGTCAACTGGTGGTGAATTTGACAAGTTGACAAAGACAGCCAGAGAGTTAGGAAGGGGAACCGCATTTAGTGCATCTCAGGCTGCTGATGGCATGGGTTTTCTGGCTATGGCAGGGTTCAAGTCATCAGAGATAATGACTGCAATGCCGGGAGTCCTGCAATTGGCTTCTGCTGCACAGATGGACTTAGCAGAAGCAGCTGATATTACCTCAAACATCCTGTCAGGATTTGGGATGGATGCAAAAGACCTTAACCGTGTGAATAATATTCTAACCCAGACATTTATAAGTTCAAATGTCTCCCTTTCACAGTTGGGCGAAGCAATGAAATATGTCGCCCCTATTGCCAAGGGGGCTGGACTATCGATAGAGGAAACTGCGGCAGCGATTGGCCTCCTTGGTAAACAAGGAATTCAAGGGTCGATGGCAGGGACTACTCTCAGACAGGGAATAGCACAGTTAGTCAAGCCGTCTATGGAAGCAATGGTTACAATGCGGAAACTTGGATTCAGCGCATTTACTACTGATAGAAAGATGAAGTCGTTAACAGAGATTATCCGTGACCTTAAAGATGCCGGAGCATCTACCACTGACATATTGACGATATTCGGTTCTAGGGCTGGCACAGGATTCCAAGCACTTATAGATTTGAAGGATGATGAGTTCGCAGATTTCGTTAAGTCATTAGAAGAGGTGGGCGATGTTGCACAGCATGTATCCGACACACAGCTGAAGGGATTGAGTGGTTCGGTAACTGAATTAAAGTCTGCCATGGAGGATGCTATGATTGAGATGTCCCTGCATTTCCTGCCCGGTATGGAGAAAGCTACTGACCGACTAACTAAGATGGTACTCCTTTTTGGTCAGGCTTCTCCAACCACTCAGCTGTTTGCGCTGGCTATCGGGGGGATTTTGGCTGCTTTGGCGCCGTTATTGATCATAATTTCTTTGATGCTTCCGGCACTCAAAACTGGGGCGGCGCTGTGGGTGATTAATGCGGCTGCTTATGGTATTGCAACTTTGGCAACTTCTGCGCTGATGATAGCGACATCTGCTTTGGCTGTCGCTATGGCTCCTATAACCCTCATAATTCTAGGAATTGCTGCTGCTATTATTGCTGCGATTATAGTATGGAAGAACTGGGACAGAATCGTTGCATTCTTCAAAGAAACTTGGGAAGCGATCGGGCCAGTATTTGATTCAGTATCCACCACTGTTGAAGGCTTATTCGATAGCAAGTGGGGTTGGTTACTTCCGGGTGGGTCATTCATCAATGCGCTGCTAGACCTCAAAAATAATTGGGACGAGACATGGTCGGAGATTTGGGCAGGGGCAAACACTGCATGGGGATGGATTAAAACGGTGTTCTTTGATAGTTTTGGGTGGCTTTTGCCGGATGGACAACTTCATAAGGCACTGATCGACGCTAAAGCTGATTGGAGTGAAGCTTGGGAAGGGGTGAAATCTACATTTTCAACACTGGGAAATGATATTTCTGGCTTATGGACAGAACATTTCGGATGGCTCCGTGAGGGTGGTGCATTAAATGATGCTCTTGATTGGCTGAAAAAAACTTGGAAGAAAGTCTGGGGAAATCTCAGCACAGGACTGGTAGATGATGCTAACGCAATAATCAGAACTATAAACAGGTTAATTGAGGCGATTTCTGGATTTGAGATTGGATGGGGCGCACAGAAACTATTTGGAAAGACCATTGTTCCTGCCTTTAGTTTCACTACGCCCCAACTCCCGAAAATCCCTGAACTTGCAATGGGAGGGATTGTTAAAAGGCCAACTCTTGCAATGATTGGGGAGCGTGGGCCAGAAGCTGTTGTTCCTCTTGGTAGTGGGATTGGAACGACAATCAACGTCAACATCATGGGGCCGACTTATGGGTTCGATGATTTTGAGAGGCGAGTTAATCAGGCTGTCAGAGATGGTGTTCGTAGGGGTGGATTCAGCGGTGTTCTCAAGACTGCATAGGGGTTAAATATGGCAAATGAATTCAGGCATGGAAGTGTCGGAACAGAACTAACACAGGCTGAATGGGAGGCTGTTGGTAGTCACATACTCAACTCTCAGGCAACTGGGGATATTATTTATGCTGCAAGTTCCTCGCAATTGTCCAGACTGGGCAAGGCGACTGACGGCAACATTCTACAACTCGCATCAGGTCTTCCGGCATGGACGGCATCGCCAACAATCGGATCAACCTCGTGGGCTAATGCTACTCACGCCCACGCTGCGAGTAACAGCGGGGGAACACTCACGACTCTGGGAACTATAGCGACCGGGGTCTGGCAAGCTACGGACGTGGGAGTGGCCTATGGTGGGACAGGGGTGTCAACCCTAACAGCTAATGGGGTTCTGATCGGTAACGGTACGTCTGCGATTGCGTCAGTGGACATGAGTACCAAGGGGCATATCCTAATTGGTGATGGTAGCGGTAATCCCCAGATGTTAGCTATTGGAACAAATGACTATGTGTTGACGGCTGATTCAGGAGAAACAACAGGCGTCAAATGGGCAGCAGCTGCTGCCGCCGCCGGATCGCTCACTGGGTCAACCCTCGCCTCTGGAGTAACCGCTTCAAGCCTGACAAGCCTTGGAACTATAGCAACAGGAGTTTGGCAGGGAACAGATGTCGGTGTTGCCTACGGTGGTACAGGGGCCTCGACTTTGACGGCTAATGGGGTTTTGATTGGTAATGGTTCGTCTGCGATTGCTTCAGTGGATATGAGTACGAAAGGCCATGTGTTAGTCGGTGACGGTTCTGGGAATCCTCAGATGTTAGCTATTGGTACGAATGATCATGTGTTAACAGCAGACTCAGGAGAAACCACAGGTGTGAAATGGGCTGCTGCATCCTCAACCGCAGCAGCCGGAACGCTCACAGGTTCAACCCTTGCGTCTGGGGTAACGGCCTCAAGTCTTACATCTGTCGGAACAATAGCATCCGATATTCAACTCAATGCTGATTTAGATTTTGTCGGCGCACAGGCGATTACCACGACGGCAGGGGCGCTTACGATAACCCCAACCACCTATTCGAATTTTAGTAGTGGCTCAGTCTACATTAACGAAACCTCCAATGCCAATCAAACTGTCGGATTGACTGTTAATCAGGGCGCAAATGACGATATGATTTTGTGCTTCAAGTCTTCCGATATTAACACTGGAATGACTACTGCCCCACCTAATGCAACGGTTGAGGTCGATGACTATGCAAGTTTTGAGAAGATGGATCCGTTAAGTGGCGGTCTGATAATCGAGTCCTTGGCTGAGAACGCTGCTACAGGAGGGTTGAATTTCATGTTGGAGGCGATTGGTGGTGGGGAGAGTACGGCAACGTCTACGTCAGCGAGAGGTCTTGTGGAGTTTTATGCGTCACTGCAAGACGGCTCCAACGGTTTGGCTGATATTGCTAACGGTGGTAATGTGTTTACCGTTAGGGCTAGGTCTGGAGGTGGTGACGCTACTAGGTTTATCGTTAAAGGCGATGGAGAACTACACGCAGGGAATACCACTGTCGGCTCGATCTCCGACGCTAAAGATGACGTTATGCTGACTCGTGCATTGGATATAGAGCGTGACGGTCAGGGAGTAAAGGGGCTGATTCGATCTAAGTGGGACACGTTTGTCAGGGAGAACCGAACCGACTTATATGAGGCAGGAGTGTTAGGCGAGGATTCGGATGATGGCCTATTATCCATACAGGGGCTTGCGATGCTTCACAATGGAGCGATCTGGCAACAGGCGGTCAAGTTATTTGAGATGGCAGAGAGTTTGGCCAAGGAATTTCCACAACTAGAAGGTAGATTTAAGAAAGCAGGGATACTCCCGCAGGAGGCAGTATAATGGCTTCAGGCGATTGTACGATAACAATAACAATTGAGGGTGGATCGACTAAGACATCCAGTTTTGTGGCGAACGTCAAGGATAAGAGTATTCTATATCTTCATTCAAACGAAGGTAGTGCGATGACAGACGAGGAATGGGCCGTCTTTCAGGCAAATAAAATGGCAGGTATTGTTGTTGATCAGGCAAACCGACAGATTGAAATGGAAACCTCAATTTCCAAACAAAGTTATACGCCAGCAACCTAAATTACACGAGGTGGAAACTAATGCCGATAACCGATGGTGATATTCAGACGCTTATAACACAAAATCCATTGGCCTCTGAGATGCTCAGACGGATCGTAGCGGAGCGTGAGAGAGCCGAACTACAGGCCGAACTGGATAAAGTACATCAGAACGGCGCAGTACCTGTCCCTGACGTTGCGGAATTAATAGCAGAGGCAGAGACTGATAAGCGCACATATGGTTGATTATGGCAATCAACCAAGCCTTAAAAGTTGACTGGAATAATGACGGTGATTTCGACGATGCCCATGACGATATTACATCGGATACCCTATCGCTATCATGGGAGCGTGGTCGAGATTATGCTAGTGCTTTACTTGGAACAACTATTGCAGGAAAATTAATCGCAGTTCTTGATAATACTTCAAAAAAGTATTCCCCAAGTAATTCATCGTCAGCATTGTCAGGCAGTCTTTTGCCCGGACGAACTGTCAGGTATGAAGCAGGGACAGGGTCTTTCACTTACACGTTTCCGATAGTGTTTAACGACACTGCGCATTTCCAAGGCAAGATAGAACGGATTGTTCCAAGTCCAGCCTCGACTGATCTAAACACTGTCACACTTGAAGCCTTTGGCAGTCTTGGATATCTGAACCAGTTTGATGTTCAGCTAGCAACCCAGACTAACATCCGAACTGATGAAGCAATCACATCGGTTCTGACAGGGGTTGGATGGCCTGTTGGTGACAGGACTCTTGATACAGGAGCCACCACGATGACGAGGTTTTGGCTCAGTAGTGTCAATGTTATGGAGGCTCTTAGAATCGTTGAAGACACTGAAGCCGGACTTATCCGTGAGGCCAAGGACGGAAAGATTGTTTTTGAGAACCGAAACCATAGGTTAACAGAAACGAGGTCAACTACATCACAGGCCACGTTCAGTGATGCGTCAGACACGGCTCACCCATACATGTCGATGACTCAGGACGATCCGCTTTCAACAATTATCAACCACGTTGAGGCATCAAGTAGAACTTACACTACCAACTCTGTTGCGGTCTTATGGACGCACCCTGAGACTGGCTCAGACAGTCCTACAATCGCACCGGGACAGACAAAGATATTTGAAGCTGTTTACCCTAATCCAGATGCACCTAATAACGCTCTGGAGGTCAATGCTTGGACTACATCGGCAGCTACTACCGACTACCTAGTGAATACCGCAAGTGGTGGAGGTGGCACAAACCTCACGAGTTCCATGACGGTTTCAAATACTAAGCTAGGAGAGCGGATGACGATCTCGATCACCAACGGTTCTACCTCTGACGGATTCATAACGAAGCTGCAAGCACGAGGAACGGCTGTTGTGTCGAAGAATCCTGTAATTGTTCGGGCTATTGATACGGCATCTCAGGCCATTTACGGTGAAAGGAAATATGTTGCCAAGTCCGACTTTATCCCAAGCAGCGAGGAGGCACAGGGTTGGTGCGATTACCAGATGTCAATTCTTGGTTCTCCAATAGACATTTTAACTATGGTTTTTTCAGCTAAAGTATCATCGAATGAAGTTGCTGCACTTTCGTTGGAATTATCAGACAGAATTACCATAGTTGCAACGAATCAGGCAGGGCTTGGAATCAATGCTGATTTTTTTATTGAGAGCGAGAAACACAACATAACTCCAGACCAACACATTGTTCGATGGGAACTGTCCCCTGCTTCTGGGGGGCTTACACAGTTTTGGGTTTTAGGAACAGGCGTTTTGGGGACAAGCACTGTCCCTGCATTTTAGGAGGTATCATGGTTTGGACAACGCCAGAATCGTGGAGTTCAACAATGGTCACGGCGGCACTTTTGAACACCCATATCAGGGACAATTTTTTAGTGATATCGACCCATGCGCACAGTGGGGCGGCAGGGATGGGGTCGAGTACGTTGTCCGGGCCGTCAATTGCAGCCCTAACGATACCTGTATTAGCGGATCAATCTGGGTCGCCCGGGACAGCTGGAATGCTTCAGCGGAACGGCAACAATTTGGAGTATCATAACGGCACTGCGGTAGTAGGATTATACGCTGACGGAGTAGCAGGGACGGCTACTCACAGGACGTTGGGGACAGGGTCGACTCAGGCAGCAGCCGGAGATCATACACATTAGAGGAGGAAGATATGGCTTGGGTAACGCCATTAGACTGGACGGGCATAACTAACAATATCGTCACGGCTGCACAGTTGAATCAGCAACTGAGGGATAATCTCAATGTCCTCTCGACCCACACGCACACAGGGGCGGCAGGAATGGGATCAGCTAGTTTGTCAGGGATTTCGCTTGCGGCCCTTGGGACGCTAACATTTGCGGATCAATCGGCAAATCCTGACGCTGCTGGGGAGTTGCAGAGGAATGGAAACGCCTTAAAATGGTATGGGTCATCTGTGGTTGATCTAACGACATCCGATGCTTCAGCAGGAACGGCTAGTCTCAGGAGTCTTGGGACGAGTAGCACAACCGCAG
>VTLG01006839.1_pt1 | contig 10255 bp, 4 predicted proteins | sample 4694571 | NCBI WGS metagenome assembly VTLG01 (sample SAMN12604809, study PRJNA352737) | marine metagenome | biome: ENVO:00000447; feature: ENVO:00000209|ENVO:00000569|ENVO:01000036; material: ENVO:00002151; isolation source: viral sequences binned using virsorter ... | reverse complement strand
CGGAGGTATAACCATTGGTTTATAAGATGGAAACCTCGCTGTGGGTGGTTTGAACTCGATTTGCATCGAGGGTAGCGATGTAGGAGTAGTAGGTACTCTTATCCTACCAGGGTTTGCCGACACCTGTTGTTGGAGTCTTCTGTTCGTTCACGCCGTTCTCTACAGCTGCTTCAATTGCAGCTACAGTACCAGCTTTATCTGCATCTAGCTTTGCTTTGACCCAACCGAGTACTGTTGACTCTGTAAGGTCAGCATATGGTACTAGAGTATCAGGCTTAGGAAGATCTACTTCACCAGTAGCTCTGAATTTATATGTACCATCTTCACCGTTAACACGGTAGATAACTTTATTTACATACCCATCTGCTAGTTCTCTTTGAAGGGTGTTGACTTGCCAAGTTTTTGTTGCCATTTTAATTAATTGTTTATTTATGTCCAAGGAATAAATTGTTGTAACCCGTATTGGACAGCTACGAGTTTTGTTTCACTACCAGTAAAGGTAACGGCTTCCTGAGCTATACCTATAATCATTGAAGGATTAGCGGTGGCTTTTTGTCCTATACCTGCAGTAGCAGAAGAACAAATACCATCACCTACCTCGATGTTTCCACCAGCATTATTAACAAGGATATGACCATCACCTAAAACTAAGGCTTGATGTTCGTTTGTTTGACCATCTGGACCACCATTCATTGATGAACCGTAAGCACCTAGTACCTTTCTAGAGTTAGCTGATTGAGTTTTCTGTACTTTATATCTAATTCCTCTTTCAGTATTAGCACCGTTCTTTTGAGAGTATTCAATACTTATTGTTTCTAATAGTGTGCCGTATGGATAGGCGTTAGAGCTATCTGAAGGGTTTTCAGAGTCAGGAACTATACAAGGGTGATAGGCTGTAAATGTTCCATAAGTAACTGTACCGCCGCTAAATGTTACATAACCTTGATTAGTACCATTTCCATCACCAATAGATAAAGCATAGTTAGTACCAGAAGCATCATCTGTACCACAGTAAATTCTTATTCCAGATTTATCTACTGTATTACCATCGTTATGAATCTGTAAAAGATAGGAATCCGAATTTCCATATGATGACAAAGCCCCATCTGCATATAAAGTTAGGTTGTTGCTATTTGGCTGGAAGAAACGGAGCATTCCTGCAGTGTTACTGATTATACTATTCGTTCCATCATGATAAATCTGTAAATCTGACGAATCTCCAAAATAAGCTCGTTTACCATCAGCCCAATTCATTCCTCCCGAATTGGTTTCGCACTGTTTAACGTTGTCGTAATAGAGTTCTACGCGTCCGTTACCAGCACACATGATATTGTTTTCCCAAGATCCACTATATTTATTTTTTAAATAGAAAGGACCACCATCATCAACGTGGAAGCGGAATTGATCAGTATCGTTAGTACCTTCATCAGCCCGTAAATCAAGAGTAGCGGCACCTCCATCTGTTCCATATATTTCAAGACCACTAGATGATGTGACAACTTTCTTTTCACCGTCGTAATAGAGTTCTACGGCTCCATCATCTATAAACTTAGCTAGAGTTTCACCACCATCGTCTCCTCTAAGACGTATTTCATTAGCATCAAGGTATAAGTTTTCGTTACCAACATCTATGTTTAAATATCCAGAGCTTGTTGTTATAAAACTATTTCCATTATGGTAGATTTGTAGATCTTGATCATTTCCCCAAGCAGATTTATTAGTATCACCAGTAAGATAAGCCCAAGTACCATCACCTATAGAGGAGTATCCACTAGATGTAAAACCATAACTCGTTGTCTCAAACTTCTTAACGTCGTCGTAACGGAGTTCTACCGACCCGTTAGCTGCGCCATTAAGCATCGTCTCACCGTTATAAGCTCTAAGTTGTAATTGATCAGACTCTATTAGAATGTATCCAGTCGAATTTTTTATATATGAGTGCGTTCCATCATGGTATATTTGGAGATCTGATGATGTTCCTAGATAGATATTTTTACTATCATTTAGCTTTATACCTGTACTATGTGTATATATCATCTCTGTTCCATTATGGAAAAGATGAGTAGATCCATCTTCAGTACATCTAATACTTTCAGCACTACCAGAGTATATTCTTAAATTACCGTCTCCGTTATGACTAATGTATGAATTAGATCCATCTGTATAAACTTCTAAATCATTACCAGTACCAAACCTAATCTTTTCGCTGTCTAAGAGGTCGATTGGAGTCGTCAATCCTCTGTCATCTATTTTTGTTAATGCCATAGTTATTTAGCCTCCAATGCGGCTACTTTTGTTTCTAGTGTTTCTACTTTTGTTATTAATTCCTGCATTGCTTTAATAATGATTGGATCCCAAGCTGCCTTAATCGACTTCTTCATTATTGGAGTATGATCTTTCTCTAAACCATCAGGAGATATATCATGTTCAGTAACTAAACCAGGAAATACTTCTTCTACTTCTTGAGCTATAAATCCAATTTGTTTTGTTTTAGATTTCTCAGGATGGAAACTAGCTTTCCAGTTAAAGTTTCTAACTTTTAACTTCTTAAGATCTTCTAACTTAGAAGTAGCATCAGTGATATTTTCTTTAAGTGTTGCGTCAGAAGTTAAGGTACCTGCATCTGAAGTCCATACGTCTCCATCAGCAAAAACTTTATATTTATATCCTGCTCCATCAACACCTGCATAAAACATACTGGTATTGTCGTCAGGCGAAACATCAGTAAATTTAACAAAGACTCCATAAGGTTCTGAATCATGCGAGTTATCAACGACAACAGCCCAAGAGTTTACGCTTGATTGTAATTTATGGAAAGGGTAATTAGTACCGTCATAAATATATCCTGCATCCCCCATATCCCAAAAAGCCTCTAACCAGCCATGAACTCTCGCATTGCTTGCATTTGGTCCAGCTTCAATAACTTTAGTATCGTTGTAATAAAGTTCTACGCTTCCGTTTCGGATAAATTTTGCACTTGTTTCTACATTACTACCACTTGTATCTGTACTACCTATCTCTACAGTGTTTGGTGTTTGAATATAAATGTTATTAGTATGACTTGAAATGTAATTATGAGCACCGCCTGTATGGAATATTCGAAAATCACTGTCACCACCAAACCTTAACTGCTTATTATCAGGTAAATAAGTATTATCGTTAAGTTTAACGCCGTCGGCATGTGTATGTAATTTAAGAGCGTTGTCGTAATAGAGTTCTACGCCTCCGTCTGAATTACATGCAATACTTTTTTCCCACGTACCAGAGCCTACATAATAATTTAGATAAAATTCGCCATTACCTGCTGACATATACCATAAATCATTATTATCATTACCGTTATCCCCATACAAATATAGTTGAGCTGAAGATCCTGCTGGAGCTTGGACTTTTAACTCATAATCATGAATAGTTAATCCATTTGCGGTTGTCTCTACCTGCTTAGTCCCGTCATAATAGAGTTCTACGGCTCCATCATCTATAAACTTAGCTAGAGTTTCACCACCATCGTCTCCTCTAAGACGTATTTCATTAGCATCAAGGTATAAGTTTTCGTTACCAACATCTATGTTTAAATATCCAGAGCTTGTTGTTATAAAACTATTTCCATTATGGTAGATTTGTAGATCATCACCAGCTCCAATCCTTAATAAGTCATTATCATGTAGATCTAAATTACCGTGGAAAGTCGCATTACCAGATACATTTAAGCTACCTGAACAATCAAAACTATCACAATCCAATGCCCCTGTTACTGAAGCACCACCAGTTAACGTTTCAAATTTCTTACTATCGTCATAATATAATTCTACGGCTCCATCACCGATACAATTAATTGCAGTCTCGTTACCTTGAACTCTTATATTTACATCATCAGCAGCTCTAAGAATTAAGTCATCACCAGGGCTTTTAGCGTCTATAACAAAATCTGTACCTGAAGTGATATGATTTATATAACTAGAATCGCCATCATGATATAGCTCTAAATCATTACCTGTACCAACTTGTATCTTTACACTATCTGCAAGTTGTAGATTAGCATCTAATACTTCTATATGTTCAGCACCAACTGCATCGTCTGCAATCTTAGCTGCAGTAACTGCATCAGCTGCAATTTTATCTGTAGTAACTGCTAAGTTCTGTATCTTAGCTGTAGCTACTGTATTATCACTTGGAGTACCAATTGAAACTGTATCTCCTAAGACAACTACAAAGTATGTAGAGCCTGTAGCAGGTGCATTAGATAACTTAAGTGTATTACCACTAATAGCAAAACCTTCAGCAGGTGTACTTGTACCAGAATTAGGTTTCTGTATAACACCATTTATACTGACTATAGTTGACTGAGCATCTGTAGCTGCAGTAGACATAGTAAAGTCTGTAAGACTTCCATTAAAGGATTCAGATAGGGTTACTATATGTGATGAAGAAGATTGAGCTACATCATCCCATTGAGAAGTAGAACCATTATAGACCTTCATCTTCTTAGCTGTTGTATCAAAATACAAGTCTCCATCATCATTGTTAGATGAAGGTGCAGAAGAAGCTATTCTATATCTAGCATTAAAGTCATTTATATCATCAGATAATGTTTTGATATCTGATTCTTTACCTAATAGTTTATGGTAGGTATAAGTATTACTTGATCCAGTAGAGCTTACTAATAAGCCCATGTTATCTGTTAACGTAGTATTATATAGAGTCGAAGGGAATCCATTAATAGTTACGTTATCTGATCCATTACCAGAGGTTCTAGCAGTTGTAGATACACCACTACCATTAACAACAATACCACCAGCATCTGCAATACTTATTACGACACCAGAGGCAGGTTGACTTGGAAAGCTATCTTCATCTCCTATTACTTCTAGACCACCTAAAGGGGCAATCTGAGCAGCAACATAATCAACAACAGCTCCACTTGTAGGGTAGGAGGCATCAGTATCTGATATAGTAGTTTGTACAGTTTTACCGTCACATATCGAGTTAATTTCGGTAGTTGTCGCAGCAAGAGCAGTACCACTTGCTAAAATAGATGCAGTACCTCCTTGCATACCAGCAAGTGTTTTAAGTTCAGAATCGGCTATCTTTGCGGTTGTTACAGCGTCATTTGCTAATTCAGTTGTAGTTACTGCACTAGGAGCAATCTCAGAAGTTCCTACAGCATTTTGTATAATCTGAGCAGCACCTACACTATCTGTATTTAGTTTAGCAGTAGTAATAGCATTATCTGCTATCTTAGCTTGAGTTACAGCACTATTTGCTAAATCACCAGTTACAATTGTTCCATCTACTATACTAGCAGACACAACAGAGTTAGATGCTAATTTATCAGCTGTAACTGCATCATCTATTATTTGATTTGTAGTAACTGCATTTGCTGCAATCTTAGCTGAAGTAACTTGATCGTCAGCTATATGTTCTGTATCAATCGAACCGGCAACATAATGTTCTGAGTTGATTTGATCATCTGCTATCTTAGCTCCAGTAACTGCGTCAGCTGCTATCTTAGCAGTGGTAACTTGTAAATCAGCTATATGAGAAGTATCAATAGATCCATCTACTAATTCAGATGAATCAACGGAGTTAGGTGCTAATTCAGTTGATGTAATCTGATCTGCTTTTCCAGTTACTACGACATTACCTGAAACATCAGGGAAATTAATTGTCCTATCAGCTGTAGGATCTATTACTCCAATACTAGTTTCATGTGCGTCTGCTGTATCACCTTCAAATACAAGTTGGTTTTCACCCATTTGAAGGTTACCAATCATGGCGGAATCACCAAGAGTGGTCATAGCATAGTTATCAATCTCTTGAGCTGTGTATAGGACTTGATCGAAGTCATCATTCAAATCCTCAGCTTTAATAGCAGAACCTGGGTAGAAGGTTGCTTTTTTATTATCGTTCCCAGTATCCCTATAAATCAACACCTTAACATTACTGCCAGGTGCTGAGTTCATTTGAACAGTTGTAGCTGTTGGGAAAGTATATGCGGTTGTAGCTTGAGTTACTCCGTCTAGTTTTACCTTGACGTCAGTAGTTTGTAAATATGGAAATGTAAATGAATAGGTTGTTGCTGACCCATTCCCTGTATATTCATTTTGTGTAACAGCCATTTATTTGTGTTATAAGTTTACCGTGGGATGGATAACATTTGTTCAATTTGTTTATCTATATCACTTACAAATTGTGAATCTCCTTGTTGTCTATACTCATTCTGTAGTCTACCTAATCTATGAGATTCAGTTAGAATCTTAGCATCACGACCTAGTTCAGGATCTTCTAATAATAGTTCCCAAGCTTTACGTTTTGCTTCTCTAAATATAGGCATAATGACTTGACCATGTTCAGTATATTTAGCTTCAAAATCTTTCTCAGGATGACGTTCTAATTCAATAATAGAAGCTCTAATAACTGGATCTTCTAAGACGTCAGCTAATTGTTGCTCTATTCCTTGTTGACCTAGATAGAAGTTAAATTTAGATTTTAAATCAGGTCTTCCATCTAAACTTACACCACCTGTACCAGTGTTAAATGTTTGTTTTAGATTAAGACCACTTCGCATTAACCATTCTCTAGTTTCATTACTAGCACCTATATTCAAATTGAATGGTAATAAGGCGTTAATGAATCTAGTCATTGGTTCCCAATCTCTTAGTACTTCACCATTTAAAATATCATAACGATATGGTAAATTTTTAGTACCACCTCCTACATCAGCCCATAGGTTTCTATTACCTATACTTTGCCAGAATCCAGACTCTAATTCCCTCATACCAGGGGATAGGACTTTACCTATTTCATTTCTTAAACCACCTAGTGGGAATTGGTTGTTTACAAAGTTAGCTGCTACTCTAGAAGCATCACCACCTTGAGAAGTTAATAAGTCTTGTAGTTGTAATAAACCTGATAAGAAAGATTTGTTAGTAACATTAGCACTCATCATGTATGCAAGTTTACCGAACTCATTACCAGCCCAGTCATTTCCCATTACTTTTTGAGCATCTACCACATCAGCTGCAAAACTTAAGAACATATTAAATGGTTCTAATGATTCATAACTAACGTAAGAATCTCCAATCTTAATAGATCTAGGTTGCCACTTACCTGATTGTTGCCAAGCATCTCGTAACTGTCTATCAGGAGGTCCATTACCAGTAAGGTTACCGTTTAAAGCCATCATAGTAGCTGTAGATGTTACACCATATCCAATGGCCCATCTACCTCTCATAGTAGCTCTAGCAATTTCTAAGTCTTCTGCAGTTTTAATACCATATCTAAGTAACTCAGGATCATCAAAATTCTTTGACATGATATCAGCATGTTCTTTGATGACTAGATTTAAACCAGGAGTATACTTAGAAGTCATTTCTAAAGCGTTTACACCTGTTCTAGCAAACAAAAAGAATGGTCTAAGGAATGGCATACGGTCAAATGCTTGATCTAAATCCTTAGCAAAACCAGTTAATTCTTTAGTTAACTTAGCTTCATCTGCTGCGTATTTAGCCATTTCATCTGTAACTTGACCATCAGCTGAAAACACTCTTCCTTCAAAATCCTTTTCAACAGCTTTAACCATTTCCCCTATGTTTTCCACAGGTTGACCTTCATTACGTCTGAGGTTGTAAACATGATCAAAAGCTATTTGACGTTGCCTACCTCTTCCTATCATCTGTGTAAAGAATACGTCCATAGATTTCATGACTCTAGGACCGTAATTTAGGAATGGAAGTTTATTAACATACCTTAAGCTACTAGCTACTTGAGCCATAGCTTTTTCTCCAACAGTACCATACTGATCAAAGTATGACATCATGGAATTGAATTCAGCATCTTTAGTATTAATAGTATATCCTCTGAATCCTTCTTCTGAAGATAAGTATGAATTCCAATCAGCAGCTGCTTTCTGCCAAGATTCTCTTGTAGAATCAATCATTCCACTGACGGATGCCATAGCACCTCTGAATACTTGACCATTTGTATCACCTACAGCTCCTATCATAGTAGCTACAGGACGCATAGCAGTACCTAAACCAGTACCAAATAAAGCTCTAACTGGTGTTTTAGGACCAGATAAAATAGAGTTAAAACCCATTGTCATAGCTTCATTGACAATAGCACCTCTTTGGAATTGATCTTGATTCTTATATCCTTTTAATTTACGACTAAAGAACGTATGCATATCAAGTGCTGACTGCTTACTACCGTTACTAGTAGCTGTAAAATGTAAAAAGGTTTCTAGCATATCATTATCTATATCACCTTGAAGTAACTTTTTAAATTCAGCTACTTCATTAGCTACAGAATCTGAAGCTCTAGTCATGATATCTTCTTTACTTAATGATCCAGTTCCAAAGTTTTTAAATCTAGTAGAGAATGCTAAACTAGTCTCCTTTCTTAACCTAGCTATATTAGTATATCTAGCCATAATACCATCTAAGAAAGAACCAGGGCTTGTAGCACTGATCTCACCAGACACACTTAAGGCTGCTTTAGCTAGATCTCTTGCTTCATATAGGAATTGACCTAACATAAGGTCTATAGTATGAACCTGGCTAGAGCTTAATACAGGTAAAACCTCGCCATCAAACACTAGTTTTTCTTTAGGTTCACCTATTTTCTTTAATAAATCCTCCTCTGGTACATCACTAAGTAGCCTGTTATTACCTGATTCACTTAAGAAACTTTGTATTTCATTCCAAGACCTAGCTATTTCTTTTTTAACTGACTTACCACCTTTACTAATAAGATCAATATAAGATGGTCTAGCAACTAATGCTTTTTCAATACGATCTATTTCACTTAATACTGTACCAGGATTAGCATAATTCAACTTACGTTGCTGTGCTTCACTGACTTGTCCTCTGGGAGCACCGTATTTTTGAGAGAAGTTACCTTTAATTTCAATCATATCTCTAACTCCTTCTACAGGATTAGAGTCAATTGAAAGTGATTGGTTATCTGTAAACCCTCCTCCCTTACCATAAGCAGGGTTGAGTCTAGGTTTACGTTTAGCCATGTCTAATTCTAATTGCTCATAAGCTAAACCTAATCCTGCGTTTTTCTGACGTTTATCACGTGCAGTCATATCGCGAACTTCACCCCAATCAATATCATTTTTATCTGCATAAATGTCCATAAAACCTTTACGCTGTTCATTTGATAATGATTCCCAGGCTTTATTAGATTTACGCCATTGAGCTATAGTAACATTTTCAGCTGGTAAATTATTCTTAGCTGCCTCTTTAGTTAATTTAGTCTTATATTTTCTAAAGGCAGATCTTTCATAAGCTTTTCTAGCCCCTTCTTCTACAACCTTACCTTTCATATCGTAATCAAACTGACTACTATCTTCTAATGATTTAGTAAGTGGATCTGGTTTAACAATTTTCCGTGCTCGTTTCTTAGCTTCTATAGAGTTAGCACGTATACCCCACCCTGCAGCTTCGAAAGTAAGATCTAAAAATGCACCTATACCTAGACCTTCAGCAATGTTATACATTGATCTGGTAGCAGGTGACATGGTTTCGTTGGTAGCTAGGAATTCTAGGTTACCACTCCATTCAGGTTTGATATCTATAAGGTTTCTAACTAAGTTAGACTCTTGAGATTGGTTACTTATTAAATCATAAGTTGCACCTTGTGCTGCACCTAAACCTACACGGCCTAGTCTAGTAGCCCTAGCAGCGGTTGCAAGACCCTTCAAACCTTTTACACCCCACATAACCTTACCTGTACCTACCATACCCCCTGTAAGCTCTATACCTCCACGTATGAAGTTACCCCATTTTGTATGGGTTATAGGTTTATTTTTAATAAGCCAGGGTGCATCATATTTCCAAGGGTTAGATGGATCTGATTTTTGATAGAATCTTTTATCTAATAATTTAGGTAGAGAGGCGACACTGTTGTAAATATCAACACCGCCTCCTATTACTGCATTACCTAGTTCCTTAACATTATCACCTAAGTTATATTCACTAGGATCTTTAGGAGCCTCAGCTTTAGCGATTCTATCTGCTACTTGTTTTTGTTTTTTCTCTTCTTGCTCTTTAGCATCTTTTTCAACATCTGTTACATATTGATCAATACTATTGAACGTATTTATTGGTACTGGGTCCATTTATTTAATTTACAGTTTGTTTACTAAATCGTAACGAAAATCTGGATCAAAAGAATTGAAATCCATATTATATTCGTTCTTAAATGTATCAGAAATACTATCCATATACAGTTGGTTATCAGGTGTTAT
>VTLG01012634.1_pt1 | contig 10258 bp, 5 predicted proteins | sample 4694571 | NCBI WGS metagenome assembly VTLG01 (sample SAMN12604809, study PRJNA352737) | marine metagenome | biome: ENVO:00000447; feature: ENVO:00000209|ENVO:00000569|ENVO:01000036; material: ENVO:00002151; isolation source: viral sequences binned using virsorter ... | reverse complement strand
GAACTACCACTAATAAGGTAGAAGGTACAGTAGCACAGGTATGGACTACTGGAGCTAATTTCGTTAAACTTAATAAGAGTACTACAACAACTACATTACTTAAGGCCCTTGCTGCTACTAGAGCACAGAGGGTAACTGATGGATTGAAGGCAAGAAGTCCTAATACTCTTGATAACAGACTTGAGGTTCAACTTCAGAATGGTGATATTATTCAACCAAAGGTTGATTACTTACAACTTGTAAGAATTAATGAAGAGTGGTTTGACGTTGATTCTGTTGATGGTGCTCTTGATGCAGCATTTGCTGTTAAGTTGAGTAAGCAGGTTAGAAATCCAAATACAATTGGAACTACACCAGTTAATCTATACAATGGTGGTAAGACAACTGTTAATGATGACTTTGTTATCAACGGTGGTGTCTTTAGAATGTATGGTTCTGATAGTAAATCTATTATTGCTACTATTGCAAACGATGAAGGTCACGTTGGTGATGGATCACTTACTGATGAAGTTACAGGTCAACAGGGTCTAACAGTTCATGGTAAGGGTACATTCTATGGTGATTTACAGGTAAGAGATCGTGATTGTACTACAAATGGTACATGTTCTGATGAAGATGTATTCAAGGTATACATAGAGACAGGTAATACTGATATAGGTCAGAAGTTCTATCAGAAGGGTATACTTTCTGAGAATGAATCTGCATCTACTACATTATTCCATATTGATAATTTAGGATCTGCTGGTACTGGTGGTACTGCTGGTGCTAAGGACTTTAGGATCTATCAGAACAACGCTATTGATTCATTCGGTATTGAGAAATACTGGACAGGAAATGGTGGTAGAAGACATACATATGTTGAGTTTGATGCTGCAACAGGTATTGGACAACAACAGACTAATCCATTACAAGTTAACAATAATTATCTTATTAATACTAGTTCTGGAAGTAACATGGTTCTATACCTACCAGACAATGCACAAACAGGTGACATGATTAGACTTACTGAACTTAGTGGTAATCTAACATATAATACAAGTTTGATTATTAGAGCTAAGAAAGTAAGTGGTGTTGCAGTTGCTATTCAAGGTGATACAGCAGGTTCCAAACTTGACTCTGGATCTGGTCAATCATTGGGTGTTGCATGGGATTCTGGTGAACTTGTTATTCAGACACGTAATGCTTCGTTTGGTCTTGTATATGCAGGATCAGTTGATATTGAAGGATCAGTTAATGCACAAACAATTCCACCTGGACTTAGAGGTTGGTGGTTAATGGAGCTGTAAGACATGTCAATTTACTACGATCAAATTAAAAGCATGAGAGTTGCCAAGATTGGTACAATCATGCCTTGGGGTGGAGATGGAAACGAAGGGTTTCTTGTTTCTAATGTTCCTAAAGGATGGATTGTTTGTAAAGGACAAACTGTTGATGCTAAAGATTATCCTTTACTGGCATCAGTAGTTGGTGATACTTACAGTACTACTGCAACTATGTCGGATTCTAATGGAAATCATTATGCATTTCCTTATGTTGATACTCCTGCAACATTTACTATACCTAACATCTCAAATAAAGCGATGGTAGATTTAGAAAATGCTCACTTAAATCAAAGTAAGTATCAGTATGGACAGACTAATCCCAAATCAAAAGTTGTTGATAGTGCTGGTACTAAGATTGATGATTTAATTAAGCTTGGTACTGGTCGTAATGTTACCAATTACCAGAATAACACAAAGACTACATGGCAAGCAACAGCTGATATTGATTTTACATTAAACTTATCTGGAAACTTATACTTTAAGTTTTCAAATATGATTCTACAGGCTCCTGATTTTATTGAGACCATTTATACTCTTCCACGTAAGTTAGGTGTTAGTCATACACCATCACATAGTCATAGTGATAGTATACCAACTGCTAAACCAAATTATTCTGGTGCTATGATGTTTAGAACTGATGGTGGTGTCAATCAAATGGGATCAACTTCTCTTGGTATTTGTAATGTTAATCTTGAACCTATTTCTTGTGAATTTAAGGACGCTAACCCAACGTCATGGAGAAATGGTTCATCAAAACTTACATACTTTGGTGATTCTAACTATGAACATACATTACCAATAACTAATGGTCCAATGGAGTTTGTTCAGGATAGCACTGGTAATAATTATTGGTCTACTGTACCAGCTACTGATTGGAGAGCTGCAGGTGCTAATAATACAAACAGGAAGGCAGGACCGAGAGCAGAAAATCAAACACAGAGTGTTATGGGAAGAGGTGCGACATCTACCATAGCTAACTCAATGCCACAGAAGAGTCATAAAACTCCAGCACATACTGGTATGTTCCCTAGACCAACTGTTTATCAAAATAGACCTAATTTCTATGGTTATGTTCGTAATGGACAAACAGCAGTTACAAGAAGTGGTATATCTAATCATCCAGAGGATATGACACCATTTGATGTTGATGGTTGTACGCTTACAGAAAATAGTAAAGAGATATTATTACCAGTTGGTACAGATCTTGGTAGAATATATTCTGCTGGTACTGCTGGAACTCCTAGTTATGTTTCATGGACACAATATGATGCTATTACACCAACAATGTATGTTGTTGATTATACTGGTGATAATAATGACTCTAAGTATAGATATCTTACAGAGGGTACACAGGTTGATACGGTAACTAAAGAAGCTAATGGACAATGGAAAGTTAAGTTGATTCAACAGATGAAAGGTGATGAAGGTTCTGGATGGGGTACTGTTTCTAATAGAAAGTTACGTTTTAGAAATGGTACGTGGGCTGCACATTTGAATCATATGATGGTTGATCCAAATGATGATGCTTTTCAATCACATGATCATGGTAGTTTTGAAATTGCTCAGGGTATAGGATCAATGGCAGGACCACCATCACATACTGCTGATAATGGAGATGCTTCTTCTTTAACACCAGACAGTCTTGAAAATGCTCTAAATATTGATTGTGATACCAGTCAACCTTCGTTAACACTTACGTTTATTATTAAGGCATACTAATGGCAGTATTATATTCTAAAGAAAAATCTAAGTATGGTAGTTTGACAGGTCAGATAATTATTTGGCCAGTTAATTATAGTGGAGTACCTGATAGTGCTACAAATATAAAGAATCTACCAGCAGGTTATTTAAAATGTGATGGTGCTAAGTATTATGCAGAAGATTATCCACAACTTGCTGCTATATGTGGAACAGGATCTAACTGTAAATTTATAAGAACTAATATTGATGGTACTAATATTGATAATGTACAAGACTCACAGTTTATGGTTCCAGATCTAGGTTCTAAATATCCTGAACCAACTTCAGGTGCTAATGCTGGTAGTTATAATTCTATTAGGGTAACAAATAAGGCTGGTAATGAAGTTAGTAGATCTGGTATAGGTATTGAATGTGAAGCTGCTATTGGAACTACAGTACAACTAACATATTCTGGCACAATTACTATTCCTAGTCAAGAAATTCCTGTTAGAGGAAGGCCTTCATGGACTTATGCAGGTACTTCACATCGTACAGATAATGAAGGTGTAGATGAAACTGCAATACATCCACATGCCCATTTATCTAATACTACTCTTGCCAGAAATTATGGTATGTTCCCAGAAACAACAGATAATGATTTACCTGTGGTTAATACTAATACTGGTAGAAAAAATGGTTCAACCGTTGATTTACAGGAGTGGTTAGAGGCTACTAGATACAGTGGTGATACTGATGCAACATCTGCTGGTAGTGGACAGAAACCTTGTTTACTGTTAGATCCTTGGGATCCAAACTTCGGTTCTGGTGCTGGTGATGGTACACCAGTCTTTACTGGTGGATTTGGAACAAGGACTGGTTATTATGGTGGATGTATAGGTCATCAAAATACTCAGTTTTTTAGTGCATATAGGAAAGGTAGTGGATCTGGTTTTGAGTTTGGTTGTATATCCAATCAAACTTGGACTTATGATAGAAGAACAGGTAAAGGAACTCCTGATAGTGATATTCCTCAATTTATTACTAAGGCAGTATTATTCTGTCCTACTACTGGTAGTGGAACTACTAGTTTAGATAGTAACGGGGTTGTTCCCGTAACATATGCAGTAGGTGAAGCTGATGTTCCTGTAGATTGGACGGGTGCTTCTTTAGCTGATACGGGATACATTGCAAATGCTAGTAGTAGAACAGCTGTTGTTCCATTACAATCAAATGAACAAGTTCATGAAGAGAGAGCAATTGTTGATGTTGATAATGACATATATGATACCAATAATCTTCCTACAACTGCTGGTGTTGATGTTACCACTCACAATCATCGTATTGATATACAGAAGGGTACTCATTCATATAAGGTAAAAACAAATGCCATAACTATTGCACCAGATAATTTATCTACAACAATGACAATAGGAGAAGATTCTTCTGCTTCTATTGATTCAGCAACATCTCCATTCATTGTAATGGAATATTTAATTAAGATATAATACCAATGACACAAGGATATAGAAATACTAGAACTGGTTATATGACGGATATGTTAATGGATACCTCTCCTATAGGATCCATTGTACCTAATTTTAAATCTTCTACTGGATCTTATGATCATAACTTTGTTAAGTCAACTGCTTCTAATTTTCCTATTCATGCTGAAACTATAGGTACTGCGTATCTAAATGGTGATGATCCAGCATATACACATTTTGGATATCTGTATTGTGATGGTACAGAATATAATATTACAGATTATCCAGCATTATATGAGATAATTGGTAATGATTATGGTGGTACTGCTAGTGCTGGTATTGATGTATTGAGTGTAGGAACAAATTATCTTGCAACTGATACCATTACTGTATCTGCCCCACCAGCAGGAGGAGTACAGATTGTTGCTGAAATTGGTGCTATTAACAATAATGGTGGAATAACTTGGATTAAAGTATCTAATGCTGGAGCAGGATATACTTCTACACCAACAGTAACAGTTACTTCTTCAACTGGTTCTGGTGCTGCTTTTCAAGCAAGAGTAGATCCAACTGGAGGAAATCTGGAGGGAGTATCCAGAAATAATATTAATCGCCTTATGGGTGAGCAGAATTTAGGAACATTTAAAGTTCCTGATACTATTACCAAGAAGATAGTGGGAAATGGTCCTGTATATGGATCTAATAGTCCTAATATTGGAAATTCCACTATGGGTACTGGTACTACTGGAGGTAAGTGGTTTATAGATCAATCTGCTCAAGATCAATATTTCTCTCTTGGTTCAATTAAAACTAGTGGATATGAAAATGTAGTTGAAACTACTGAGTGTAGCATTATTGGGTCTCAGACAGTTACAATAACAATGAGAGAGACTAAGTTACCTGGTGTTCCTGGTCATAATCATTATGTTCAAAGAGCAGTTCCTGGTTCTAATAGTATTATTTCTGAGTATAGTGGAGATAGATATCTTTCTGCTTATCGTCCAGACACAGGTAAACTTACTAGATTTACTCCCTATAGTGGTGAGGTTCTCACTCATAAGCATGGTCTTTTAAGATCACCAATGGCTGATAATAAAGTAGCAACCTATGATATTTTTGATTATAAAGGTGGTGATGGTGGTGCTGGATCAACTCAAAACCTTTATACTAGTATGACTGCTAGTGCAGTAAGCACTGCTAATGATACCATCACAATGACAGCTCATGGTCTTACAACTGCCACTAGGATAAAGTATCTAAGTGCTACTACTCCTATTGGTGGATTAACAGTTGGAACTGAGTATTATGCTGTTAAGGTTGATGTTAATACGATTAAATTGGCTACTACTGCTGCTAATGCATCAGCAGTGCCAGCAGTAGTTATTAGTTTAACCTCAGCAGGACAAGCAAACAAGTTTGAATGGGAAACAGAATATCAGTATCAGAAATATCTTGCTTCTGGATCTACTTCTGCTGGTAATACTGTTCTTATCACTGCTATTCCATCTCCAATATTTAAGGTATTTACTTCTGTTGATGATATTGGTGGACGTGAAAAGGTAGGTGGTGGTATCCCACAGTATGATTACTCACAAGTATTAGTTGATAGTTCCACTGAACTTGCAAGTGGATCAGGATCATTTGGTGGTCTTACTGGTACTCCTGATGTTTTAATATGGAAAATGTCTGGTGGTGGAGGATCTGGTGCTGCTGGAACTACTGGTGGAAATAATGGTGGAGATACTTGGTTAAAGATTGGACCTGCTGGTAGTGAAGTTGTTAATATTACAGCACAAGGTGGACGTGGAGGTAATCCATCAACAGGTAATGGTACTATTGCTGGAGTTGCTACTGCTGCTGCTACTTTTACCAGTAGTGGAAGTGAAACAATTGGTGGTAGTGCTGGTTCTGTTGGTGGTGCTGGTACTGGTGGTAAGGTAATGGTATCAGATTCAGCAACTGATCCTGGTGGCGGTGGTACAAATGGTAGTGGAGGATTAACAATTAGTAATGTTGTTTATGGTGGAGGAACTGTTGGTGTTAGGGGAAGAATAACTATTGGTGGTAATATTACTGAGACTCTTGGTATTAGTAATCCAACAGGAACATTTAATATTAGTACTATCAGTGGTGTTCCTAATTCAGTTAAGTTCACATTGAAAGGTCCTAGAGGTGCTGATTCATCTCTTGATACTTACGTTGGTCAGAATCAGCTTCCAGGTAGAGGTGCTTACATGGAAATTTGGCTTAATCAAACTGAATTAAATGATTTTACTACTCGTGCTTGGTCAGTTAAAATTGGATCTCATTCTTCTAGTAGAAATGGTGGAACTGGACCATTAACTGGACAAGAAGGTGGATATGGTGGAACTGGATATAATGGAGCACATGGAGGTGGAGGTGGATCTTCTGTTCTTCTTTATAGGGATACTCAACTAATCGCTGGAGCTGGAGGAGGCGGTGGTGCTGGTGCAGACGGATATGATGGTGGTGATGGAATGTCAGGTGGTACTAATAGTGGTAATGCTGCTGGACAAACTGGTGGTGGATTGAGAAAAGTTCAAGGATCTACTGCTCTTAGTTATGGTGCTGGTGGTACTGGTGGTCATTATGGATGCCGTGGTGGTGGCGGTGGAGGTGGAGGTGCAGGATGTGCCGAAGTAGGATTCTCTGGATTTGGAGGAGGTGGTGCAGGTGGTGACCCTGGATCTGGTGGACATGATGGTGGTGATGGTGGTAAGCAAGGACCATCTGCATATAGATCATTATATTTCTATGATGAGAACTCAGGAAACCCACCACAATTTACTGATCATGGTGATACTAATGGTAATATTAAAATGGATGTTGATTGGGATGGATCTTATTGGACTGCTCCTGGTGGAGGAGGCGGTGGTGGTGCTCACTGTGTTGGTAATATAGATTGGAGTCAGTTAGGAAATCCTTCTGGATTTACCTATGGTATTGGTGGTGCTGGTAGTGGTGTAGCACAAGCAGGAAATAATACTTCTGGACAAACTGGTAATGCTACTACTGGATATATGCAATTAGCTGTTGGAACTATTACTGGATACACTGGAGGAAATGTAACTATAACTACAGGTGATGTTATAGAATCTGCATCACAGAGTGCAACAGTATGGGATGTTGATTTATTTTCTGGTGGTGCAGGTACTGGAGTAGCAGGATTTAAATTACCAACAACTCAAGTTCCTACATTAGTATTCAGAGGTGGTGGACTTGGTGATCCACCAGTTTCTCCACAAATACATGCAACAGGAACTGTTCAAGTATCAAATGAAAAGGTGGGTGGTGTTACTCTTAGTACTGGTGGATATAAGTATAGTAAAATACCATATGTTTATATTTTAAATGGTGTTGGCACAAAGAATAAAGTTACTGCTCAAATTGATTCTGTTGGTGAAACTGTAACAGGATTAACATTTGATACTGCATTAGCAGAAAAACCTGTAAGGTATTTGAAGTTTGGTGGAACTCAGGCTGCTACACGTTTTGCTGTAACAGTACCACTTGATACAAGCAATGCTGAGTTCTTCTCAATTAAGGCTGCTAGGGGTAATGGTATAAATGGTGGTGATGTCCCTGAGGAAAATCTAATAGTAGAATATCAATTGGGAGGTACAACAACATGGACTTTGATTGATACTATTATAAATCCAAATTCAGTAAGAACTGATCCTTTGATTGGTGATGTTCCCAAGGTAACACAAGGTGATGCAACATGGGATGGAGCTTCTGGTGATACTCAGTGGTATACTTATTCAGTAGGACTTACTTCACAGATGCGTGGACCAGGTACAAAATTTAGATTGAGACAAATACGAGCAGTTTCTGGTGGTGATAATGCTGGTGAAACAGATCATTATGGAATATGTGAGATTACATTATACAATCAAGAAACATCAACATACACATTTGTACCAGATCCAGGTGCTATTTCTAAACCATTAGTTGATTCATTGGAGTATACTCTTCATGGTCAGAGTGGTAATGCTTATACATATACTTCTGGTCTTGGTTGTGGAGATGCTACGCTTACATTAAAGTCAACAACTAAAATTGAACCGTTAGCAACAATTGATCCTGATTATGCGATACCATTGACTCATCCATATCAGCATTGTAAATACTTAATTAAAGCTTTCTAAATATAAAAGGAGATACCAGTAATAAAATGGCAAATGTACAAATACAATTGGATGTCATAAATCAGGAAATATCTTATAATGATATCCCTAAGGCCATCCCAAATTCTCACTGGACTGATACTCTAGTTCCTTTAATGTATCCTACATGGGATACCGATAAGGATAAACTTATATTGTTTAGATGGTTTGATAATGATACATATCTTGCTCAAAGAAGGAAGTATATATTAAATTTCAAGACTAATACGAATGAATGGAAGGATTATGAGATGGAACAGGTTGCTGATGCAACTGCAACTGCATTTAAAGATAAGTTAATTGAATCGTGGTATGCTATTGATGCTGTTGAGAACTTTGATTTTCAAACAGAATTAGCATCAATGTATGCAAAGACTTCAGCAGTGTCACCAACCAGTGTAAGACTTGCTAGAGACTTTTTGTTAGATGAGTGTGATTGGACACAATTATCTGATTGTCAGTTGAGTGCTGATGATAAAGCATTGTGGGTAACATACAGGCAGAAGTTAAGAGATTTAACAACAGATGCTAATTTCAATACTGCTGCTACTGAGGTTAAGTTTCCAATTTCACCTAACTTCTATAATAAGATTCATAAGGTAGAGAATCCTAGTGATGCATACTTAGCAACTGATACACAGTGGCTTAAGACATCTTCTCATTATCTTAGATTGTTTAACGAGAAGATAGCACATTATCTTACACTTAAATCAGTAACAGAGAATCATTATTTTGATCGCTTGCTTATTGAATATAATAAGATGAAGCAAGATACTGTTCAACCAGAACTCACATCTAAAGAAGTAGAAGAGAAGAAGGACTGGTTAGAGAAAGTTATTAAAGTAGCACAAGATGAGATAGATGCATCATGATTATACAAGGAACAGACCTATCAATATTTGATTTAATGTCCTATTATGCTAATAGGAATCAAACTTCATTGGTGTATTTTAATCTAGACAAATATAATAGTTTAGGTGCAACTAAGAAAGCAACAGTTACCACATACTATGAAGGAATTGTTGATGATTATGTGATGGATATAATTAAACAAGGTGGAATATATAATGTTCTTAAGTTTGCTGATGAAAATACTGCATCTGTGAATGCTGGTGCTTGGTTTCCTAAAGAATCAGACTGTCCTGACGCAGATCATTTCATCAATGCTTATGTCGTTGACACTTGGGGTGATATATCATGGCAGAATTTCCCTAAATCCTCGTAATACCCATGCCACTTTAAGAACTGTCACAAGCCCCCTATACAGGGGGTATTTTAATGCTATTATATAAATGTTGAGGGATCACTAGGTTCCTAACTACTAAGACATCAACGCAAGGCATGGGTAGTGGATACCATGAGCAAGATTCTATGGTTGTCTCTGTTCAGCAGGGAAATTACGGTCTGTAAGTCTAATGAACACGCTTTTAAGACGAACCTCTTGTACTGCTGATATTCTAGGATATCTGAAAAGACAGTTTTGAAGTTGTAAATCTTAGACATGACGTTAGGGTAATTGACTGCCCCTAGTCCCTCAACACTTTATTCTATATTAAGACAGTTATGCTCTCTCAATTGAACAAAG
>VTLG01007401.1_pt1 | contig 10258 bp, 14 predicted proteins | sample 4694571 | NCBI WGS metagenome assembly VTLG01 (sample SAMN12604809, study PRJNA352737) | marine metagenome | biome: ENVO:00000447; feature: ENVO:00000209|ENVO:00000569|ENVO:01000036; material: ENVO:00002151; isolation source: viral sequences binned using virsorter ... | reverse complement strand
ATTATAAAAGTAAGCGTAACCCCCATCGTTTTCCCCTGTTCCTGTACCACTACCAAACAAATTTGGTATTCTATCTGCACTTGTACTTTTACTTTCATTGAAACCAACACTAGGATTTAAACCTGCATTTTGTCTAGCTACTTGATAATTTGCAGTTTCAACAACTCCATTTTCATAAAATCTTAAATCCATAGTTGCAACATTATCAGTAGCTCCACTCATTTGGGAAAAAGTCATAAAGTGAACATCATAAACATCTTCTTGAATTGAGGTAAAATCTACTGTTGAAACAGTACCAGAATATGTTTGCGTTTGTATTAATTCCAACTGTCCAAAATTAGTCCATTTGTTTTCTTGATCTAACTCAATAATATCTTGTGGTGTAAAAATACCTTTATTATTTCTAAAAGCCTGTGTAACTTCTTTTCCTATGTAGCCATATTCTTTACTCATCTATACCACCTTATACAATGTAAAAGTTCCAGCAGTTATGTTGCCTGCACTAACTAAAAATTGTATTCCATCACTTGCACTTGCAACTGTATGTACAATACCACCCATAACACCTGTCAATCTTGGATTGTGTGAAAAATTTACTTCTTCTTGCGTAATAAAACTGAACTCTGAACTTGAATTAAAATTATATAAATATAATGTTCCATTACTTGCCTCTCCTGTGCCTGTTCCTATAAAGTCTTGACCTACAAAAGTTAAATTTGTTTGTCTATTATCAGAAAAAGTTGTACTTGAATACATTAATTTACTTGTAAAATCATATTCTGAACTAACTTGTGCAGACCCAGATTTTGTAATTCTTAATCTATTTTGTGTTGTATCTGTTCCACACCTCCAATTATTATAAGTTACTAAATAAACATTATCACTATCAATGCCTGTAAGTGTAACAGTGCTTACTGCACTTGTAACTGTATTTGTTGCTACTTGTAATAATCCCATTATGTATCGACTCTTATTCCATAAGTCTTAACAGTCAAGTTAAAACCACCACCACTTGCTGAGTGTATATTAAAACCGTCCATAACACCAAGATTTTCTAAAATTCCTACTCCTTTTTCTGTACTTGCACCAAAACTACTTTGGAAATGACCCTCTTGCCAATGTACAAAAGTATAACAATCACTTTTACTTGGATTAAAAACATAGGTTACTCCACTACTTAAAGCCCCTGTTTCGCCATTAGCAAATAAAACAAAATCTATAAATGTTGCATTATTACTATTCACTTCAGGAAAACTACTTGAAGGGCTTTCGATTGCCAATGAGGCATGTCTATAATCTGAAGATGAAATAACACTTCCTGTACTTGTAAATCTAAGTCTTGCTCTACCTGCCGATCCAGATGTTTGAAAATAATCTGTAAAAACTATTTTATAAATATCAAAATCAGAAGTAAAAACATCAGTTATTGTTGCTGATGTAACTGCACTAAAAGATGTTTGATTAATTAGTCTTAAAGAACTCATTGTTTCATACCATACAATTTAATATTAAAACTTGCTAAATCAACAGCAGTGCTAGTAGTAATTCTTATTCCATCAACTGTGCTTTGTTGTGGTAACATACCTCCACCAAAGTGAGTATTCATTACTGTTCCTGCGCCTGCAAAGGCATCATGTCCAAAACCATGACTTGTTACAAAACTACTTGCAGTTGAATCATTTAATTTATATAAATAAGCGTAGAAATTATATGGCTTACCAACACCACCACCTGTTGCTGTTGTACAAGTTTTGATAATACTTGAACTTGTGCTTGTATCTACTGTTGCCGAAGAAGTTGAATTTTTATACAAACCATATCTGTACACAGAGGCACTCTCTATTGTTCCGCTCTCAAAAAATTGTATTCCAACTGGTGCATTATTTGATGAAACTGATTTTAAATTTTGAACTTGTAGAAGGTGTACATCGTAGATATTTCCTTTAATAGAGGTAAAATCAATCGCAGTTACCGTGCTTGAATAATTTTGTTCTTCAATAAGTTCTAAACTACCACCTAGAAAACCCTGTCTTTCAAGATCAAAACTTTCTTGTGTAGTTAATATGCCTTTATTCTTAACCTGTTGTTTGACACTTGTAGATGTGTCGCCAATATAACCAAATGACATAGAACACCTATGTTTGTTTCAAATAGTTAATTGTAAAATCAATACTTGAAGCACTTGAACACAAGCCCTGTATCTTATCGCCTGTTGTCAAAACTACTTTTGTTTCCCAAACGAGCGTTGTTCCTGCTGGTACAGTTACATCATTTAACAAATGTGGTGTAGTAGATCCTCCAGACTTAACAATCTCAATATCAATTGTTACATCTTGACTACTCGCATTTACATTAGCAAAAGACATGCCAATAATTGTTTCAGTTGTTGATGATCCTACCGCATCTAATAAATCTGCGTTGCTAGTGCCTAATGTCCCAACTACGCCCTCTAGTACATCTGCCAATTTACTTTCCTTTCTAGCTTAGAGCTAATACTAATCCTAATGTTACACCACCGGCTAAATTTGCAATATCACCAGCAGTTGTTCTTTTTAAATTATTACTATCATCAGCGTCGCCAATCAAAACTATATCGCCTGATGCAACAGTTGCTGAAGTTGCTTGACTTGGTGCAATGACTAATGTTGATGAAAAAGCACCTGAGGTTGCCGTTGCTCCACCTGATAAACCCGATGTAGATGAGGTAGTTATTGTTACGCCTGTGATATCGCCCTCGCCAATAAAATTCACCCAACTGCTACTGTCGTAAAATTGCAGAGTATTCGAATCTTTCAGAAAACAAAACATGCCCTCGCTTGGACTAGATACTGCACTATCACGAGCCGTACTATTTGCGAAAACCATTACAACTTGTTCTTGTATAAATGTATTGAAATCTGATGCAGTTATCAAATCTCCTGTTGCGTAAACTTTAAAACCAGCTCCAGCCATTTATGTACCTCTTTTCTTATGCGTATGCAAATCTCGTTCCCTCTCCAAGCTTTGCTTGTCCTAATATCCAAGCACTTGATCCTGCAGGACTAAGTGTAACAGACCACCTCCAAGTTTGCGAGGAAGCTATAACACTATGTTGAATACTTTCTATTAAAACTTCATCTTCAAGACTCGAGCCGTCTGGGTTTACAACTTTGACTTTTATTCTATCGCCAAACTCACGACCTAGTGCTTGTGTCCATAATAGCGTATTTTCACGAGGATTTACGACTAAATTATTGAATCTTACAATTGGTTGTGAAGTTTCAGCTACTTTTTGGGCTATTAAAGACGCTACATTAGTATCGCTTATATTTATAGTTGTTTGTGCATTATCAAAAGCACCATAGTTTAAAACGCTATCAGTATCAGCTATATATTGCGTTGTTCCACCCTCTCTTGTCCACTCATAAATATTTACTATTTCTTGGTCATCAAAAGATAAACCTACATCTACATAAGGTAAATTAGATCCGTCATTGCTAAATGTTGATTGAACATTGATAGCTTTAGTATTAGATAATCTATAATCCCTATTTCTAAATGTAGCTTTACCGTCTGCTGAAATAAAAAATTGTGCGTTTTCTGCAGTTTCACACTCTTGTAAAGCACTTAGAACATTATCGGTGATTTGTTGCGTACCAACTTGTAGTGTGCCTGTTTGAACATCACGCCTATCACTAGGAAAACCAAAAGCGTCTAAAATTTTAGTAACTCTAGCTGAAGATAATTCATTTGTAAAAGTCATACCTAATCTTGTACTTTGACCTACTTCTGAAAAACCACTAAGACCAACACGGAAGCCTCGACCTTGAATAGTGCTTTGTTGAAATAATCTAAAGGCGTCAGTTGCAGTTAAGATAACGGTTGAATCACTACCATTTGCTGGATATTGCACCGGAATAGTATCTAAAAAACCCTCAAATATCGTATATGAAGTTGAATCATAAACTGCTTTTACTCTTATTCTTTTAAGTGGTTGGATCTTAGTTTTTCCAGCAGAACTATCAAAATATGGACTTGAGGTATTAGTTGGGTTAAATCTATTATCAGCATTAGAAAGCACTACTTGTAATGTACCAGCCGGAAATTGTCCAAGCTCATTATTTCTACCTCTTTTAACATCGAAGCTTCTAACAAAGGCGCTTATGTCTGTAAAACTAGGGCTTGTATCTAATGGGTTGCTATCAAATGCAATTTCTATTGTTAGGGTAACATCATTATCGAATGCAACACTCATTACAAAATAACCTTTATACCGTTTTTTTGCGCTCTAACAATAGCTTGTGCAGTAGCGTCTGGATCATTATTTGTTATATTAAATTCATTTTGTAGATTAAGAATAGTAGTTACTCCACTCGATGAAGTTGTACCACCTGCAAACCTACTATCAGCTAGTATTTTTTGTCTAGCCAACTCTTCAGCAACGCTATCACTAATTATTTCTTTAGTATCTTCCTCATCGTTATCTGATGAATCATTTGTTTTGTTACCATTACCACTACCATTTGTACCACCACCACCACCCGGAAAGCTCGGTATGTTTTGTCCACTAAATAAACTTTCAAAAAATGCTTGTAATGTAGATAATTCGCCACCAGCATTAGCAACCATTTGTGATAACGCTTCTTCAAATATCCCTAAACTTTCAACATTTGCTATGGCGTCTTGTAATTCTTTTTGAGCAATAGCTATTTCTAAAAGGTTTTCTGGTGTCTGGGCAGTTGCCTCATTAAACTCTTTTTGTGCTTCTGTAAGTAAGTTTTGTGCCTTTGTCAAGTCCTCTTCAGCTTTCTTTACATTATCTAAAGCACGTTTATATTCTTCTTCGGCTCTAATACTTTCATTAGTAGCACCGGTTTTAGCTTCTTCTAATTCGATAAGTTTTTCTTTAGCTATTGCAAGTTGAAGCTCGGTTATTCTTGTTTTTTCTTCCTCTTGCTCTAATTCAGAGATACGATGTTTCAGTTGTTCTATTGCTAGTTTTTCTTGCAGAGTAACTTTTTCGGCTTGCTCTTTTGCCTTTATCATCTTTTCTTCTGCAATTCTTGCTTTATCTTGTGCTTTTGTTAGATCCTTTTGTGCTTCGGTTACATCTTCTTCAGCGTCCCCAACATCTTTAAGTAAGTCCTCTTGCTCTTTTTGTATATCTACTAATTTGTTATAGGCTCCCATTACTTTATTAAGTGCAGGTAAAGCTTTATCTTTTAAGGCTTTAGCTTTCTTTAATTCTTCTTCTGTTAATTCTTCAAGCGCCTCAGTTTGTTCTACAATAGTTCTGGTGTGGTTTTTCATAGCTTCGTGTATTATTTGGTCTGTCGCTAACCTACCACTATTCATATTTGAGTATTTAGTTCCCATTTCAATAGCTCTTTCAGTTGCAGTCCTATGGTCTTTCAACTCGCCTGTTGTATCTTTGATAGCAGTACCATAAACATTGTATGATCTTGGTAATTTAGTTCCGTAAATCTCATTTTGTTTTTCTGAAGCTTCAACATTTGCTTGTATTTCAGCATTTAGCTCTCTTGTTCTACCTATGAAGTTAGTAAACTTCTGTACTATCTTCGTAACTTTTTCTACCAAACTTGTTAGAGCTGGTGCGATTATATCGCCTATGAGAATCCCTAACTCAGTAAAGGCATTGTTCATCAAATCTAATTGTGCTTTTAAGGATCCCATTTGTTTATTTGCAACATCTTCTGTTGTTCCACCCGATTGCAAGAGCGCTGATTCATAAGCCCTAATCTCATCACCAGCACCACTAAGTATTTTTACGGCGTCAGCAACACCACGATTAAGACCAAGTTGGTCTAAGGTACTAGCTTTTAATTCATCAGACATTGGACCAAGCACTCTATCTAACTCTTCAACAATATCGGCAACGTTCTTCATGTTGCCCTCAGTATCAAACATATTTAGACCGAGCTTTGCAAATTCTTCACTATTTTTAGCAGTAGCTCTTGGTATATCTCTTAAAATTTGGTTAAGCTTTTCGCCTGCTTCTGCACCTTTAACACCTCTGTCAGCTAATGCAGATAAAACGGCTACACCCTCTTCAATAGATTTATTAGTAACCTTTAATGCAGATCCAGCCTTATTAGTTAGAGCTTCTGAAAACTGTTGTACAGAAGCGTTTGCTAATGTATTAGCTTTTACTAATACGTCTGTTGTCCTAGTTAAGTTTTCTAAGTTTTGTAAAGCGTCATCACTTGCTAAACCTAATGCAGATTGCGCGTCTGTTGCAAGATCCGTAGCAGTTGCCATATCGAACATACCGGCTTGTGCAAATTTTGCAACTTGGGGTAATGCCTCAATAGATTGTTCAGCGTCTAAACCAGCAGAAGCTAGAAAGAAAAAAGCTTCAGCAGATTGTTCAGCAGTAATCCTAGATGTTCTTGAAACGGCAAGAGCCGATTCTTCCATACGTTTTTGTTGCTCAACGGTTGTATTCATAATCGCTAATGACTGTGTCATAGCGTCATCAAAACCGATAAATTGTTGTACGGCTTCTGTTAAACCTTTACCAATTGCAACTAAGCCAACTGCAACTCCAGCTTTCATCATGCCGGAAAGTTTGCCTAATTTACCTGTTGTGCCGTCTGCTGATTTACCAAGACCGGACATTTGTTGTTTTGCTAAGTCAGCACCCTTAGTAACAATCCTTATAAAAATATCTGCAACTGCCATTATTTAACTCTGTTAGCTTTCTTCTTTGCCTCTGCCTCTGCTATTGCTTGTACTTTATCTCTTTCTTCTTTTTCCCATAGATAAAAACCTATCCATTGTTGATATTCTAACACGGAAAGTTTGGCTTGTAATTCGCCAACAGTAAGTCCTAATTCTCTTGCAAGTTTAAATTGAAAAGTTAAATCGCTATTCTTCCGGAAACTCTTCGGCGTCAGCGCCGATTCCTCCTAAACCATTTAACTCATTTAGCTTTACAAAAATTAGATCTACAATCGTACTATCTTTTTGGTACAGTATCTCAATAGCGTCATCATCTAAAGTAGGCTCTACAACACTTTCTTTTAACAAAGCTTTTTGATAATCGAAAGCATCAGTACCCTCTTCATTTAATATGCGACCAAGTTTTACTTGAGTTGCCTTTGAGATACCCCGTACCAAAATAGTTTTATCCCATTGTGGAATAAATAATTCCTCTTCTTGAACATTAGGTAATGAAACCAAGTCATCAAGTGTTAGCCTCTGTTTTTTTTCACTCATTGTTTAATCCTATTCTATTAGTGTGTACCTCTTGTTACTGCTCCAGATACTTGAAGATCAGCTGAAAATCCCACTACATCTCCCACAGGACTTGATAGTGTATAGCTTGTTAAAATGCACTCTCCGGTGTATTTTACTTTACCACTACCAGTACCCTCTGGTGAGTATTCGAAAGATAGAGTTGCACTCTGTCCAACGACTGCTCCAAGTATCGCATCAACAGTAGCGTCAAAAAGTCCACCCAAGCTAATGGTTGCATCCTTTAAGCCCACTATGTAGGTTTTGTTACTTGCGCCAAGTGTAGATGTTTCAGCAACATCTGCAGTTTCTGGAAAGTCAACATTGTTCACATAAGTTGATATATCAGTTAGTGATCCACCAGCGTTATCTAGTTTAAAAACTGAATCTGATCCATGCACAAATGCCATAATTTATCCTTTCCTATCCGTTACGCCCAAAGCCAACTACCAAAGCGAAACTTGGTGTAGATCCACTTATCGTATAATTTACTCTGAGATATCTATTTACTGTTGTCCCGTCTGCAACTGTACTCATTTGTGAGCCAACTGCCGAGAAATTAGTAAAAGTTACTAAATCAACAAAAGTAACATTATCGCTACTGTGTTGAATTTTTACTGTTGCAACCGGTGTGCTTCCCGATACTGTTGTTGCAATAGCGAAAGCCCCACCACCATTGGTAGAGCTTGCGCCATTGTCAGTAACTGATGAATTACCTGTTGCAGTTATTGTTGCGTTATCTAAAACTAAACCGTTAAAAAAACCGTTGTCGCTTTGCATATCTACTGAGGTTGCGACAACATCGCCCACTGGCGAGGATTGACCGTAGCTACTAACTATACCGGCACCAAACATTACTGATTTGCCGTCTGTTATACCGTCTAATCCAACTATTAAGTTTGTATCAGTAGAGCTTCCAAGAAATGGTTGTAATATAGCATCGGCAGTAGCATCGAATAATCCACTCATTGATACTGTACCGTCCCTATCACCTGCAACAAAAGTTTTGTTATCATTACCAAATGCAGTTGTTTCTGCTACATCAACAGTTCTTGCAAAATCTATACTGTTAAAGTATTGTCCAAAATCATTATTATTAAAAAATACTTTGGTATCTTTACCATGTACAAACGCCATTTACTTTTTACCTCTACCTCTTCTAGTTCTTCTTCTTCTACGCCTAGTGCCTCCACCAGAGCGTCCTCCCATACCGTAACCCATTATACAGATTTTCCTTTCTTCTTCTTCTCTTTTGGCTTTACTTCTTTTTTTCCAATAACGCTCATATCAAATAATTCTTTCCAAGTTTTAGGATCTAAATCTTCTTTAGATATAGCGTCTCCAACTTCATATCTTTTCTTTTTGGTATCAAAACCAATCTTTACTTCAAACATTATGCTATTACCTCTACTGTAAATTCGACACCTAAGTAGTCGATGTTATTTACATTATACACGCCAACATCTTTTGCCTCAACTACTCTACAAGATTGACTAGCACCACCTAAAGTCTTATCACTTTCTATTTGTGTTTTGATACTGTTAGATCCTGTACTAGCTAAATAACTGTCAAGCGTTTCTTGACTATCTTGCGCGTCAACTCTTGATACATATACGAAAACGGGTATCTCATATCTATCAGCACCTCTTTTCATACTTGTATCAAACTCGATAATATCAACTACTCCTACAACTGCAGTAGGTGGCTCTATAAAATCGGGTACATGATTGTAAACTATAAGCGATGTTATATTACCTAAGTTAGTCCCTATACCCTCTCTAATACTTGTTAAACTAGCCACGCAACTTTCCTTTCTTCCAATTACGTTCAATGCCTTTTGTAGCATTTGCTAACAATAAAGCTCTTTGTTGTTTGGTTTCTTTCATAGCTATAAGAAAAAACGGTACAAGTGGCGTACCCTTTTTGCCTATTGATTGTTGTACGGCATAAGGGTTTAGACCTTTTGCTTCTGCCCATGGCTTTAAAGCTTTTATAGGTGGGTAATGTGGCGTTGAACGTGTGTATGGCTCAGTTAATCTTAATCTACCACTTTTCTTTTCATCACCGTGTACATACTTTGCGTAGCTTCTGCTTGAATAAATTTTTACAGAGTTAGGCAATCTACCCTTTTGTTTAATTCGTTGAACGTGAATAGAATTTTTTAGACTACCAGAAAACTCTGGTGCATTGTCTTTCGCACTATCTCTTAAAACTGCACCCGTTGCCCTCATAAATTGCCTTACCGGTTTAGCAGTAAGTCCAGCAAGATCTAATCTTTTTCTAAGCTTGTCAACGCCTTTGATTGTTATTTCAGCATTAGCCATTAGCTTAACTGTCCAGCTAGGTCTAGCCTCCTGAAGTTTTTTATAAGGCTCATAGCGTCGGGATCAAACTTATTAAATAATTCTACGGTGCCTGTTTGTTCATTACCAAAAACATTAAATGGTGTATCTTTTCTTTTAAATAATCTAAGTGCTTGAATTAATGTTGCTTGTTTAATATCTTCGGGTATAACTGCGAAACCAAACTTAGCAGTTATTTGTACGTTGTTAATTATATCGGGATCAAACCTTTCAGAGCTTCTTGTATTTAAAATTCTAATTTGAGTAAACGGCTCATGTTCGCCGGAGCCTGTACCAAGTAAACGTGGGTTAGTAGGCGTAACTATAAAGTCTGTGTTTATAGTAAGCGTTGTATCATAAGTCCCGTTATCAGTAGAATCAGTTTTTACAATTAAACCTGTTGTAGTTGATATGTCCGGAACTTCTAAAAATATATTAGATATAGGTGTAAACGTTCTTACTTGAACAGTACTATCTTGCCAAAATCTTCTTCGGCAAATACGATCTATTTGTCTTGAAGCCGATTGAACGGCATTACTTATATTGGTATCTTGCCCACTACCCGTTATACCAATATAGTTTTTAAGGTCAGCAGTAGATACATAACCTGCATGCGCCATTTACACCCTACTTGTTTTCTTTAGGTGCTTTAGCTTTTGTAGATGCTTTATTTAATCCCC
>VTLG01006838.1_pt1 | contig 10259 bp, 12 predicted proteins | sample 4694571 | NCBI WGS metagenome assembly VTLG01 (sample SAMN12604809, study PRJNA352737) | marine metagenome | biome: ENVO:00000447; feature: ENVO:00000209|ENVO:00000569|ENVO:01000036; material: ENVO:00002151; isolation source: viral sequences binned using virsorter ... | reverse complement strand
ACAGCATATCCACCGTGAACAGATTCTATGCCTCTGTTTGTTCCATAATCTGTAACAGTTACAACTGACCCACCTAAATACAGAGTCCCTAATGTAGTTACATCATCAACACTCCAAGTTCCACCATCGATATGATTGTTACCATCTAATGCTCCGGGAATACTACCACTACCACCAAATATAGTGCCAGTAAAAGTATTGCCATTCATCCATCTATCATATTTTTGAACTGGTCTTGCAGTATACTCAGTAACCCCAGTTGTTATTGCTCCATCACTAGCACAATTATAAACACTCCAAGTTCTTGAGCTTTGATACTTACTTGCTGGAGGATAATTATTGCTAAATTCATTGTCATACCACCCAGAAATTATTCTTCTTCCTTTATTACCTTCGTTTGTAGAAACCCATCCACTTGATGCACCTTGTGTTAAATCTATACCCTTTACAAAATAATAATCACCATCTCCCGGATACTCTCCAGTTGTCATAGCTCTATAAACATTAAGACCAGTACATCTTGTGTTAAAGGTTGTGCTATCTATTGATATGTTAAATTTACAAGTATTAGTTGAATCTCCTTCATCAGTTGCAAGTGGACCTACAATATCAGAAGACATTCTACCCTCTTGTACACCATCAAATAATGGAGCTATTTTATAATGTATATTTCTAGAGTTAGATACAAATGGCAGTAATCCACCAGCAACGACCTCACCAGAGGTAAATGTTATCCCCTCAAGTCTAGGGTAGTTTATAGCATCATATTTAAAATCATCAAATGTAAAACCTATTCCAGTTGTAAATGTTGCTGATGTAGCACCATTATCTACTCCATTAGGATTTAAAGTACAATCATCTGTAAACCCAGAACTTAAAGTAGCAGTTGTTCCTACTATTGAATTATAATCAAGCTGTTTTACATAAACCCCACCAGTTAAAGCAGTTCCTCCATCTGAGGCTACCCCAACTGTTACAGCAAGACTACCATTATGTCCACCAGAGGACTCTATTGCAGTTTTAAATTCTGTAGCCATTTCTGCTGGTGTATTATCAGTTGAACCCGATGGAGCATCTGAGTGATGTACAACTACAATTACATCATTTTCTTCAACATCACTACCTCCTTCAAAAACATTATCTCCAGCACCATTAATATTTCCAGAGCCAGTATTTGAGCCACTTTCAGTTATATCTGTCTCTCCATCTTCACCAGCTATAGACTGTTTCATATAAACAGAACCAGCTTGAACATTAGTATTAATCAATCCATTATGACCAGCATAAGAATTAATAGCTATAGCAAATTCGGTAGCTAATGCAGAGACAGATGCTCCCGATGCACCAGTAGTATTTATATATGTATATGTTTCATCTGCATCTCCAGTTATCTCTGTTGCATCAAATTTATAACTCTTGGTAAGAGTAGAGTCATCTGATTTCAAACCTATTATTGTATATATTAATCCAACTATAGTTGTTGAGGTAATTTCTATATAAGCACCAGCACCACCATAATTTGCTCCAGTAAATTCTAAATGATTTGCACCAGTAAGTGATTTGTATATTTTTGATATACCAGCAGTGTCTATTAAGGTTATTTTTTCTCCTTGATCAAGTTCTGCACTAAATTGCCAATGTAAATAAGACAGTCCTAAATTACAATAATTTCTATCTATCTTTTGATATACTGAGGCATTATGTTCAATACCTTTTGCTATTCTAACTGCATTACCATAATTATAAATATGTACTCTTGCTGGAGCATTTGTAATTGATTCCAAATCAACATTATTTGCAAATGCATTATCAACTCTGAATATTTGATCAGAGGAATCGTAATCATACCCAATCCAATAAAGTGTTCCAGATATTGGTTCTATCCACCAGCCTATATCTAAGAAAGTTCTACTAGCTATTTCTACTGGAACTCCATACCCCTTGCGAGTTTGGAATACCCCTTTTTGTAGATTGTGAACATTAATAAGTTCAATAAATCCAACACCAACTAAATTAGGGTCTGACTGCTTGTTAAATCCTCCTCCTAATGGTATTTTAATAATTTCACTCATATTTTCATTAATAGTCTTTCGTTTAAACTTTGTATCATATTAATTCCACGTTGATATGCAATACCAGCTCTATTAGGTCTGTTGTCTGCATAAAATATTTCTGACTCTGCAAGGTCTAAAATTATATTTTCAAGTCCATTATACCATTCAGATGCTGTTCCATTATCTGCGATAGCTGTTGGGGGTGTAAGGTAATGCACATCTACACTTGTTACTGTTGATGGTGCTACGGCTAATTGATTACCCTCTAAACAACAAATAGTTCCATATGAGTAAGTAGAGCTTGGCATAAAGTCTGACTCTGGAACAATCTGTGCATAACGTTTATTAGTATTATCATATACTCTTGTTATTCCTTCTCTTACTGGGAATGTTGCAATACCACCAAATAAAGTTGAAAAATCTTGTGTAGCAAAACCAGTGCTACTACTAACTGCTAAGGTTTTATCATTTGCTACTCTTTTTAAAGTTGTTAGGTAATAATTATGTAATAAGGTAGTTAGTGTTTTTACACCATTGTTTAAGGCTTGTAGTTTATGAGGTACATCAAAATTAACATCACTCTCATCCTCTACTCTCCTCCCTAATTCATCTACTAATTCAGCTCCAGTCATTTAAAATTCTCCTTTATATAAGTGGAGGGAGTGATGCTAGGATTTCTCCAGTGAATTTCACCTCCACCTATTAACTTACGATTAACTTACGATTTAAGCATAATCAGACGGTCCACCACCCAGAACACCTTGCATTCTAGGATTAGTACAAGTCAACTGACCCATCCAGAATAATCTAGATTGTAAGTTGTCTGAACCCTCTAACCTTCTAAAGTCCTCAAAGCTGAAATTTCTTTCATTGTGAACTTTAAAATCCAAGTAGTCTGTATTTAAGAAATACATTTGACCAACTGGACAATGAGAGTCTACTACTACAGATGCACCCTTGAACCTTAATGAATCAAACCCAGCATTTGCAATGTCGTCACTACCGGCAAATCGTTTGTTTGCTTGTAATGATGTTTCATATGCATCATAAATTGCTTGAGTTGTGATTATAAGGTCTGGTTGATCATTATCTACTGTACAAGCACCATACATCCTAGTCATAGCTTTTGATAAGTTTGACACACCAGCACTTAAAGTCACCAGTTCTGACCAACTACTACTTGCTACAGATGATGTTGTTTGGATACCACCAGATTGCTCGAATGTACCCAATCTAGCATTCCACCAAGATTGAATATTTCCAGCACTATCATTTGCACCAGAATCAATACCACCTAGTGTACGAATGTACCCACAGATAGTATTGTCCACATTACCCGGAAAGTGAAATGTTGTTGCATCTGGCATTGTTTCAATGATCGCATATCCAGCATCATAGGCTGTATGGTCACCATTAACGATTGTTCCACCACCATTTAATGATGTCAAACCATTAGTAACCATACCAGCATTGAATAAACCATCAGCGAACATATCTCTGATTTTTTTCTCTGCTGATTTTAATTTTGATTTCAATAAAGAAATCACTTGTGAAGAACCCTTATTTACTAGTTCTTCTGAACCCGGAATCTTTAATCCAACATAAGAGGTTGCCCAGTTCCAAGTAGCTTTTTGCACAGTTTCTTCTGATGCAGTGGCTGTTGCACCACCATCATTTATCCAACCAGCTGTACTGCCAGATAACTTTGCATATTCTATTGGGGTAACTATATTCTTACCTCCATCTAACTTTTCAGCATTTTTCAATAACTTTAAGCAGAGGACATTAGAATTATAGATATTGTCAACCAATACTGGAATAAATTTATCACGAGTGATTGCACTGACTGTTGTTGATAAAGCCATTGTCTTCTCCCGATTATCTCTCTTTCAACTGCTCTAATGAGCCTTCATTTTGAGAGGTTTATTCATCAAAGTATTGTTTCAAATTCTCATCGTGGGGATCAATATCATTCCAAGAATTAAATTTCTTTGGAGTTAAAGTTTCCTTTGCTCCAACCTCAGAACGATTCACCACAGAATTTGAATTTCTACCTTTATTCTCGCCTAGTTTTTTTAAGTGGCTCAATTCTCCTTGAAGATAATCAAATGAATATTCCCTAAGCATATGGGATAGACTGACATCACCTTTACTGTCACGATACCTAGCAGAATTACTATCTGCAAAGTCCAGAAAATTCATAACCTTTTCGGGAGTTCCAAGTAAATCTGGATACTTCCCTTCAAGGCTTGTTAATTCTGTGTCTAAATTAGTGGTTCGCTGATCAATAGTTCGTGTATTTTCAGCCACCTCCAATTTGCCTAGTCTTTCTTCAAGTGGATTATCATCAACTTGTTTAGGTTCTTCTGGTTCTTGAACATTAGCATTATTCAGATTCAAAGCATTAAAGTCTTTTTCGTCATCAAAATACATTTTAATATGTTCTTGAAACTCAGAATCATCCTTGAACTTTTTCAAGAATTTTCCCACTCCAGCGATTCCTTGAGCTTTTTCAGTGTTAGTTTTATTCCAATTAGATTTATTATCAGAATCTTTCTTCCACTGTTCAATATCATCTACAGAGTATGTTTCACCATCCATCTCTAGTTGATACTCATAATCACTGCTACCCTCTGGATTTGTTGCTCTTGAATCTGCTTCATTTGATGCATTCGCATCATTTACAGAATTTTCTTGAGTCTCTTCCTTTGGTGTTTCTTGAGACGTTGTAGTCCCTTGTCCTTCTAATGAACCAAGCTCTTCCGAAGAAAGCTCAACATCATTGTAGGACTCTTTACTATTTGCCATAGAGTCTCCTTTTTGAGTTGCTCTTGTTTAAAAAATTTTATGCTCTTACAACTAATGGACTGCCATCTCTAGCTGTATCAGTTAGAGAATATGTTTCACCATTAAACTCGAAATGTTCAACACCTCTATCTAAAGCTGGATTTGCAGTTCCATCTTGTAGATGACCCTTCCAAGTAGATGCATCCATACCTCTATCAGACTGATTAACTGTAGAGCCTCTACCCGGACCAACTGTTACTGATGTCTTAGTATCAGTTCCCTCAACAGTTATACGTGTTGATGTTCCACCAGTCCTTTGATATTCTTCTGCTAAAGGGTATCCTCGACCCATTGGATCAGAACTTCTACTGCCATCCCAATAATCACTCCTTGCATCTCCACCTCTTGCACTAGTGCCAGATGCTAAACCTCTCAGTTTGTCTTTTCTAGTTTTTGCCATTTTTTCTCCATTTACTTATATAAAAAATTTTTAAGCTACAACTGGTTCTGGGTCACCACTACCATCAACTTTAGTCAATGAGTATATAGTCCCATCAGTCCACTCAAATGAATCGGCTGTTGCTGATATTTTTGGTACAGCACCGGGATCAAGTAATGATGCTTTCCATCTTTTTGGAGTATCACCGGGTCGAACCCCTATATTAACTGCTCTACCAGCTACAGTTACAGTAGCTTTATTATCTGTTTCTGCTACAACAGTAGATTTTCCACCAGATACTTGGTAAGGGTCTGGTAAAGGATAATCTCCACCACCAGTACCACCCATATCAGCAGAGGTTGATCTCTGTGTTGCTCTAGAGTCAGTTCTACTACCTTCTGCAATTTTCCTTAGTTTTTTCTTTTTATTGTATGCCATTTTTATTCCTTTATAATTTGATTTAAGTTATTTTCTCTCGAACTATCCCTTGTAATTTAAATCTTTTAGCCATAGACACTATTTTGGGGTCGTTTGATTGAAAAGCACTTTCAACACATTCCTTAGTGACTCCGGGATATTTATTAATGGTGCAATATTCTCTTAATGTTTTAGCCACCTTGTTCCTCTGGTGGTTGTGTCATTGCTCCTCCAACTATCATAGCATCTTCAATCTCTTGAGGATCAGTAGAATTTTGTATAATATCTTGCTGTTTCTCTATAGCCTCTTGCTCTTGACGTTTTTGTTCCATTAATTCTTCTAGCATTTCTTTTGAGATGTCTTTTTGTGTCCATCTCCAGAATTGTTCTGGGTTTAATAATCCCATTTGTATAAGGTCTAGTGCTTGGTCAAATCGATTTGCACGAGACTCTGGCATACTTGAACCGGGTACATATTTAAAATCCATATCAATATCTAACATATAAGGAGTCACATCATAAAATTCATATTGTCCATCATCATCTGAGAATGTCCTTATACTAATATCTTTTTCATAATTATTTTTGAGCATTCCAAGTGTTATTTTATATAAACTTACAATTGCATCTTGACCAACCTCACGTTCTTTTGTACGAATAATTTGCTGTGATGCCTCTTGCAATTGAGCTATAGCTCTACTAGCTGTTACTCCACTTGGGTTTCTACCTTGAGTTATGTCGTGTACTCCACTTACTGTGTCTGCAAGTTGGATTAAACTCTGAGCCATTGGTAAACTAGAGGAAGAAATATTTCCAGCTGGTAATCTACTTACACCCTCGTGTGGACCATTAATATAAAAAACTTGTCCGGGTTTGTCTGTTGGTCTATTTCCGGGAGTTTTCATCATACTTTTAGGCATTACTACTGCTGGATTGCCGTGATAAATTAAATTGTCCATCGCTTGTGATAAAGTGATTGCTGAACCCACAGCCAGTGATTCGATAACCTCTGGCTCACCCTTACCCCATATTGTATGAGCTGATTTATAATTTTGAAACATTACTAAGGGAATAGCCTCATATGGTGAGGGGTCTCTTTGCAATAAAACTTGACCACACCAAGTAGCTAAATAAAGCTGACCTTCATCCCAGTACCAAGCCTCCTTTAATAAGGCTTGACCTTCTCCATATTCTTGTGCAGTATCTGTGTCTCCTCTTACTGGAGATTTACTTTCAAGCTCTGGTGGAGATGTTTTGTCTGTAGCATAACTATCAGTGTGCTTAACAAATGAACGGTATTCATTCATCCTTCCTTCACTTTTTACAAATTTACCCTTTTTATAATTTTCTTTTATTTCACTTATATATGTTGGGGTTGCGAATATAATACATTTGGCATTCTCAATAGTGGTAGCCAGAGGATCAAAAAATACAGTGAATGGGTCTGGAATTGTAAATTCTAGTTTTCCATTGTACATTGCACACTTTAGGAAACCATTACCATAAATTAACCCATCACGTTTTAAACCAGCCACTGCTCTTGTTGCTTTACGTTTTTCTAATTCAGACTCTACTACCTCTTGAGCAAGTCTAGCCATCTCAACTTGATCCTCTCTTTTAGGCATTATGTCTACTTTAGGATTACGGTCTGTAAGAATAGAATACATAGTTTCTATTGTAGAGTGAATTATATTAGGTTCAATACGAGATTTATATTTAGGTAGATTAAAAGGTTTTAAAAATTCACCAGCATATAATTCCTCATTACGTCTCCATCGTGGAACTTTTATTTTCTTTGCATCTTTAGCTGATTGAAATTTCTTTTCCAATTTTTGAACCATTGCAAATTCTTCTGTGCTTGGAGCATAACCAGCTTGAACTTCTAATGGCTCTCCAGTGTCTGGATATTCTTTTCTAGCCAATTTCACCTCCCCCTACACCAGATGGTGGAGTGTGTGGATATTGAGGATATCCCTTTTTCTTTTTTAATTTCATATGTTCTAAATAAGCCTTTTTATATTTCTTAGAGCCTTTTTTATATTTTTTAAAATGAGTAGGCATTATCCACTACCTCCGGGGGGACCTTCTTCACCAGATGGAGTACCACCAGATGGATAACCACCAAATTCGGGTCTCTCTTCCCATTCCTTTTTTTTATAGATTCTCTCAGATTTATAAACTTTTCTAAGTACTGGTTTCTGAATCTTCTTGAAATTGATATCCAAAGAGCTTTTTGGCTTTTTATTAACATATTTATTAACAGTCTGCTCAATAGTAGTATTATCCTTCTCAACTTTGGGGACATTACTAAAAGAGGTATCATTATTTAAAGACTTGTTAAATTTACCAGTCTTGAATTTTACTACTCTTGGTTTTGCTTTCAGTTTTAATTTCATCATCCTCCTTCTTTCTTTGCATTATTTTCTTAAATTCTAATTCCCTTAAATATCTAGGCAACTTTGCTAATCTTTCCCAATCAATCATTTCTTATGTTTGGTTGTATATTCTTTTCCGTGCCATATAAAAGTAGCATTAGGACCATATTTTTTTCTAATTTTTTTAAAAGCCTCACCAAATGACAGCCAGTCACCACCTAAATATGCCCTCTGCTTTGCATTAACTTTTTTAAACTTTCTCCAAGAACTACGATATAACAATTTTCCACCTAGATTTAATTTTTTTTCTTCATCTTTGGTTGGCTGGTCTTCTTCATATCTATATGCCATACTATCTCCTCATTAAAATTTATAAACAAAACCTTTTCTCTCTGGCTCTGCTGTTAGTTCTTTATATTTTCTTTGCTCTTTTGTTAAACCCTTAATAGGCTTAGTCGGTGCTTGTATATGAGTTAAACCATATCTTAATGCATCACATATATGATCTTCAAGAGTTGTATCTATATCCTCTGGTCTTCTATCATCACATATCATATCCGGGATAGTCCTTACTAAGTTAGGACAAGTACCATTTATTATATAAAAATTTGGTTTTAATTTTTCTGTATGATGCATCATTTGTGCGATGTTCCTCCAACCATTAACTCTATCATTATTAGCCGGTTGTAGGTTAGGCACAAGAGGATTACCTATATCTCCCATTAATGCATTAGCTATACTTCTATCACTATACATCTGAGAGGCTGGGTTTTTCCAACTCATTGGATTACGAGTCCACATTGATGGGTCTCCCAATGACATTGTTATGTCCTCTTTGGTTGCATTACGAATTAATTCACCCCATTCCATAGGATGCTTTTCTTTTCCATATAACTCCCTATAACAAAAAACTTTATTATCTGGGGTCACCTCAAGCCATACTGCTCCAAAAGGTGCTGAATATCCCCAATCTATTCCTATATATCTATTATTAAAATTTTGTCCATATCCTAATTTTTCAGCTTTTTCTACACTAATACAATGTATACGAGGATCAAATTCTCTAAAATATTGTCCAGCAAAAACATTCCAATCTCCGTTCCTCCAAGCACTTCTCATAGGCTCTGGTAAACTATCTAAAAAATTTACATAATCTGGGTCTAATTTTTTTAAAGTTGGATTATCATCTACGGTAGCTGGTATGTATATTCTTCTTCTACCACTAACACTATCACGGAATGCAACATCCGGTTTTTTATATCCGATACCGAATCTTTTCTTAATCCATTGATGCCCAGCACCCCCCGGATTACAAGTAAGAAATATCTGTGGCTTAACACTAGTAGTAGACCTTACTGATGATATCAACTTGAGGTAGTCTTCCTCTCTTGGTATCTGTCCTAACTCCTCTACTAATAGCCTATTGATATTCCACCCTTGTGTATTCTGATATGCATCCTTATCATTTAGATGTGAGGTGTATACCTTTGCTCCAGATGGGAACTGAAATACTGATGGCTTCCCAGTCACCTTTGCCTTAGTAAACAATGTCTTTGCTCTATCAATCCAATTCCTTAAATCGCTATGGTTTCTCCTAACCACTAGACCTATGAAATCTGGAGACTCTACACCCTTTAATAGCCATACTATACCAGCATCTGTTTTACCACCACCTCTTGCACCACCATAGAGTATCTCAAATACAGATTCATCTATGGATAGAGCAAGTGTCTGCTGTCCTTTATGTGGTTTCCAGATAACATTATCTGTGTCTAAATTATACATACTATCTCTCTGATCTCCCTCGACAAAACCTACGAATATGCCTTGAATTAGACATAATAGGTATTATCAGTATTCTCCTCGTGAAGACCCCTATTATCTGTTGTTTATCCCTAAAGATGACATATAGTCATTATAAAGATTTACTCTGATTTGGGTTTCTTTTGCTCTGGTAATATGACAAATCCAGCATTATCATCAGTCTCAATCTTTAACTCTGAAGACTTCAAGGCTGGTACTAATCTCTCTATTACTAATTTAGCACACGTCATTGCATCTCTATGCTGACCCTTCTGACCAAGTGTACTGGCTATGTCAAAAATCTGTTGTATTAAGTCCATACCTCTAGGATTTTCTCTGAATTGTTCGATGATACCCATACCGGCTGGAGGTCTACCCTTCCCA
>VTLG01005080.1_pt1 | contig 10259 bp, 17 predicted proteins | sample 4694571 | NCBI WGS metagenome assembly VTLG01 (sample SAMN12604809, study PRJNA352737) | marine metagenome | biome: ENVO:00000447; feature: ENVO:00000209|ENVO:00000569|ENVO:01000036; material: ENVO:00002151; isolation source: viral sequences binned using virsorter ... | reverse complement strand
GACGATACGCCATTCTAATGACGTTTGATGAAATTATAGATAGAGTAATAGAGTCAGAAGGGGGATCCAAGATAACAAAGGATCCCCATGACCCTGGTGGAACTACAAAGTTTGGTATAAGTCAAAGAGCATATCCAGGTGAGGACATTGAAAACCTTACCAGGAAAGATGCAGAAGAATTGTACTATAATGACTATTGGGTTCCATCCAAAGCAGATCAGGTTCCTGCTCAAATAAGAGAAATCTATTTTGATATGGTTGTAAACTTTGGCAAGAGAGGTGCAGTCAAAGTATTGCAGAAAGCCTGTAATGGTAAAAATACATACGATATAGATGTAGATGGAGGTATTGGACCAGCAACTCTATCAGCCTGTAAAAACTTGGAACCAGAAAGATTACGAGCATACAGAGTATTGAAGTTTGCAAGTATTGTAATTAAAAAACCATCCCAGGAAAAATATTGGTTTGGCTGGTTTCGTAGAGCCCTTCATGTATAGTGTCACATATATAATGTGACATATCCCTGTAAGTTCACATATATATATAACAATGTGTGGCTACGGACCAGGAGGTTGGGGGTTCGAATCCTCCCGGGCGTACTTGACGAGAAACCCTTCTTTACGAGGGGTTTTTTGTTATATATAGGTGTCTAAAGTTGTAAGGAGTTGTTAGAGGATGTGGTATTATAAATGTGACAAAAATGTGACAATTTATAATTGATTTATTATAGGCGATAATCTATCGACATTTATATGAACATATTGAGCAGTAATATCATCTGCTTTATGGCCAAGTAAACATTTGGTTTCCCATCTGGTTGCCCCAAACTCTTCCAGGTGCGATGCAAAGGAATGGCGAAGGGTGTGCAGATCCCCATGCCCCAAGATCTTTTTTAATCGTTCTCTGCTGTTGCCAATAGATTGAGGTTTCATAATATTATATATATCCATTGTTTGCAAATCTTTATGCATAGGAACAACTACAACCCTGGGTTCATCATAGTCATGTGTTTTGTCCTGGCTAACTTCTATAAACTTACCATTGATGTTTTCGGATGTCAGGGTACACCCATCCACAGCCCGTAATCCTGTTTTATATAGCAGATTCCAGAATCGTTTATCGTGATCCAGCCAGGCCTCCTTAAATGCGTATTTTATTTCTTCCCTGGTGTAAGCCTTGCGTGGTCTTACTTTGACCCGTTTCGGGCGTATTAGACCCTTTTCTGGGTTCTTTACCAGGTAGCCCATAAGTATCATCCATTCACACCAGTTATTTATAATCTTATGATCTTCCAGGATAGTTTTTGGTGACCTACCCATGTTCTGGCGTTGCGTATAGTATTCCTGTAGAAAGAAGGGAGTAAGGTGCTTATTTGTTACATGAGGATTTAACTTCATAAACATATTCAAAGCACCTTTAATACAACTGGCGTTACTCTTTCCTTTGGTTTGTTCAATTACATCTATGTATTGACGAAACGGTATTTGTAAATCAACAGTAGGAACTTCGACACCAGAGTTTCGCAATGCGATTTCTTGGTCCCATTTAGCCTGAATTCGTAAGGCTACCTTCTTGTCTCTGGTTCCTGTTGATTTTTGTATTCTATTCGGAGGAGTTCCTGCTGTATACCACCAGTACGGTGACCCCTTTCTCTTGTAAATACGACTCAACTCTGACCTTCAGCATCTCCATTAATCCAATAGTAATAGCAACGCACTATACCTTGACTTTTTCTGTAATACATTTCAATATTATACGCCTGATATTTATTAAATCTATCTTTCCACAACATCCCCTTAAATATATTGTGAGACCAGTTAGGTGGTGTATCTGGATAACTATTTTTAAATAATTGTTTTTGTGAATCTGGATGATACCTTTCTGTCCATTCTTCTGGAGACATTTGATTTAATTCATCTATGGTAAATCCAGTCATACATATATCGCCAGTAACTTCATTTGAATAATATACCTTTGCATGATGATCATATTTTGATTTTGTTCTAAAATGAAATGCTGGTTTTCTATGTTCTTTTTTTTGAGCATTTACAATGTACATTAATCTTTTTATTTCTGCTTGTTGAATTTCTATTTTTTCCTTTTGCAAATCGATTATATATCTTGCATCCACTACGCTGTCCTCCTTTTCTATGTTTATGTTTTTATTAACTAACTCTATATCCTCGTGGAAATCTTTTAATTTTACATCATATTTGTCGCAATACCATTCTTGCAACTTAAATGGTAAATTGTCGCTGTGTTTATAATTGGCTAATACTCTTCTGTCAATTCCCATAAATTCGGCTACCTGCCCATCAAATCTTAAGCCTTCTCTTTGTTTTATTTTCAATATGAAATCTTCTACTAATCCCAAACTATGCTCCTGTAAAAAAAGTGTAAAAAAATGTTTGTAGTGTATTTACATTTATTATACATTTAGTGTAAATATACTCTTATTACATCAACATTATACAACTTATGACAACTATTAACAACTATAAAAATTCTACAATGCTAACACTGGATACAGTTAGCGAAACACTTAATGTATCGAAAGCAAATGTTTTGATACTGATTAAGACAGGTGAACTACCAGGCTACAAACTTAACGCCAGGGTTTACCGAGTTAAACAAAACGATCTGGACAATTATCTCGAGAGCAAGAGAGTCCAGGTACAAACACTATAAAATAAAATAAAGGGTAGAGGACATGTATAGCATGAGACAACAAATCGTTGATTCAGTTAATAGAATGGATAGCGATGCACGAATAGATGTTGCATTTACATTTAATTGGCTTACACAAGAAGAGAAAGATTTTTATAAAGCCAATGGTCGCTTACGATTCTATGGTAAAGTGACAAAGACCTATATCAAGGAACAAGCATTAGCAGACGAGAACATCGCTGAATATGTGCTTCAATATTAAGGGGGTAGAGGACATGAAAACATATACTTATTTAGAAACAGAATACTTTGTACTTCAGCATCTGTATTACGCAATGGGCAAAAACAGAATGAAGTGGTATGAGTATAGGCACCTTATGATGCCATCATTAAGAAAAGAAATCAAAAATGTTATTGGTCAATTTGTAGATCTTGGACAATCTACATACAATAGCTACGACATTGATACAGTCATTAGAAAGATTAAAGAAATGTATGAGATGTTTGGTCAATACGAAGGATACAGTGTAATTAATGAATATATAAAACAAGATATGGCCACAATTGCAGGGGGTAAGTAATGCCTTATCCTATGAAAAAAAATATTATCATCGCCCGATCTGTTGCTCCGCATTACCCTCTACCCACAACTACAGATAGTAATGTTTCGGATCGGGCAAACCTTTGTGAGCATAAGAATACAGAGTGGGTTCCAGCAGAGCCAGAGAATAATGTAGAGGAAGATCTGTTCTGCCTGGATTGTAATGAATCTTTACCATTGGAGTTTGACCATGCAAATATTTGAGGACATTTTAGAAGCAATGATTGTTGTTCTTTTTACTGTTGGTTTCCTGTTTAACGTTTTGAGGGTAATACTATGAGAGAGCCTATTAAGCAGGATACATTAGATCTAACCTTACGACAGTCTTATATCGGCACAAGTGAGTGGGCTGTTGTTGCATTGTTGCATAACAAGTACAAAAGCCTATACGACATCTACAACGATAAGATACATGGCTACGAAGCCTTTGACAATATTCGTATGCGTTTAGGTAGAGACATCGAGCCTATGATGGCTAAATGGGTCGAAGAAGAAATAAACTGTAAAGTAGCTATTGATGGCTATGTACGTTTTCATCCCGATTATGATTTCCTGGCAACCAATCTCGATGGCGAATGTCATCATGCTGATACAACCCGATCAGTATTAGAGATTAAAACCGCATCCTCGATTGCCAGGGAGTCCTGGGGTGCTGAACTACCGATACAGTATTACACACAGATCCAGGGCCAGATGATGATTACAGGGTTACGCAAGGCTCATGTAGCCATATTGACCTTTGGCTATGCTGGTCCAGAAAAGTTTGAGATCCAGGAATACGATTACAATGAAGAGTTTGCAGAAGAGGTAAAGAATAAGTGTGTTGATTTCTGGTTTAATCATATTGTGCCACAGCATCCACCCGAAGCCACAACAGAGTCTGATATTAAGAATCAGTTTCCTGTTGCCAATGGCCATACAAAGGAAGCTGGGTTGGAGGTAGTAGCCAGGGTAGAAACATTACGGAATTTGATGCGAGAGAAGAAGGCTATTGAAGAAACGATTAAGGATTTTAAGATAGAGATACAGAAGGAAATGGGCAGTGCAAATGCTCTCATATATGAAGATGAAAAGATTGTGTCCTGGAACAACACGAAAGCCAGATCCAGGTTTGATCAGAAAACATTCAAAGAGGAACATCCTGACCTATTTAAGAAGTACCAGGTTGAGGGTAGTCCTATCAGAACATTCAGAGTTAAATAACAGGAGTAACTATGTCAGTTAATATACATGGCAAACAATACCGAACGGTTGCAGAAAGGATTAATCTTTTCTACGAGCGTTTTGGCAAAATGCACACCCAGATCATTACAGAGATTGTTAAGGATGATGGCAACATTATCCAGGTGAAAGCCACTATCAATGTAGATGATAGAAGGGATAAAGATGATTCAGTATCCCTATTAGGTACAGGATATGCTGAAGAGGATAGAAGTAAAGGCAGGATCAACAGTACATCTGCATTAGAGAACTGCGAGACATCTGCAATAGGTAGAGCATTAGCAAGTATTGGATTAGGTGGCGAAGAGTACGCCAGTGCTAATGAGGTAGAGAATGCAAGGTATCAACAGGAACAAAAAAAGATTACTGTAAACGATGGCAGTCAGTTTGACCAAACACAGAAGAAGCCTAACCAGGATCTTGTAGAAGCATTGGAAAATGACAAGCCAATACTAAATGGTACAGTTGACCAGGCTATGAAAAAGATGACTAATGGTAATAAAGAGCAGTTAAAAGATGCTGTATGCAACTTTAAGAAATTTAAAGGAATGATGTGGTCAGAGGTTGCATTGGTAGATACCCATGATGAAAATGGTAATGTAGTAAATGGTAAGGCATATATGAAGTGGATTCTTGATAAAGTTGGTGATCTTGATACAAATACAAGACAAATCCTGAATCAATTTGTCTAAAGATTATTCAGGACAAAAAAGATGGAGAGATTTGCAAAAGAGATACAGTCGTGCCCAGTTGGATTATCCAGAGGGCATTGGAGTGACAAATGTATTAAAAATATTGAGGAACAGTGTTGGCTTATTGGACCTCTGGCAAGTCTCTCCAGAACAATTAGAGAAAGTTATTGATAGGTGTAGAAAGGAATATCAAAAGATCCATGATAGACGTAGTAAAAAAAGTTAAGGAAATGTATCCCCAAACTTGTGGAGAGTTTGAAAAGATACAGAAGGAGCAATTTGAGTTATTTTGCCGAAAACAGTACGATTATGGCCCAAGCAATATAAGTGTAGGTACGCAACTAAATACCCAGAAAGAAAGGGATTTTAGCCTACAGGGTCTATGGTTTCGGATGAATGACAAGATACAAAGATTATTGAATTTATTTATCAACCAAACCGATCCAGAAAACGAATCGATTGAAGATAGTTTTTTAGATCTTGGTAACTATTCAATTATAAGCCTAATAGTCAAAAGGGGAAAATGGGGAAAATGAAAAAGAACCAGGTAACCACAGCAGATATGTCCATAATTATGGAAGGATTGCTTTACATCATACAAAGCAATAAGAAAGACAGAGATCATATAAAAGTACAAAAAGCACAGCAGTTGTACGATCGATTAAACGATTACACAACTGAATTTGTAAACAGTCAAAACCAATAACATGAAAAACCACATACTACATCATGATAAAACTAATTGTACAAGGCTCACCAATAGCCTTAAAAAGGCACAAGCACACTAAATCTGGGCACACATATGACCCGTCAAAGGGTGATAAAAGGTTTTTTTTAGCAAAAGCAATAAAAACAGCCCCCAAATTTCCTTTAGATGGCCCGATTTCGATGTCATGCGAGTTCTATGTCGAGCATCCAAAGTCACATTATCGAACAGGAAAGTATTCTAACGAACTAAAACCAGGTGCAGATACCTGGAGATCCAAGCGACCTGACATAGATAACTATGTGAAGCTGGTCCTGGATGCGTTGAATGGAGTTTTTTATAAAGATGACAGCCAGGTATGCCACATAGAGGCTATAAAGAAGTATAGCAAGGATCCCAGGACAGTTGTAGAGATACGGGGCGTAGAATGAGAAAGCAAGTAGCAATATCTTTGCGAGAAAAAGCTGAACAGGTTGCTTTCAATTTTAGTAGACCTGACAGAGAAAAAAATGTAATGAACGAAACCTTTACAGTAAAAAGCATACATCCATTAAGCGAGTCTACAGCGTATGTACAGTTTAAAAAAAATACAGGTAAGGTAGGAGTAGCCTTCTTTTATTATATCAATATGAAAGGGGGCGTATGGCAGTATTTTTTTCCTACATACGATCACTGCGTAGGTGCTGAAAAGTTACGAGATGTATTGCACGATGTTGAGCAGGAAAACTTTCAATACAATTTCAAAGAGTTATGAAGTTGAATACAAAACGTACAGGATGGTTAGGAGAACAGGCGTGTGCAAAACAACTAATTAGTGCTGGGTACGATGTTTATTTTCCTGTTGTAGACGATCATGGCGTGGATCTGGTAGTAGATACAGGAAGATCGTTAAAACGGGTCCAGGTAAAGACCAGGATAGCCAAAAAATCCAGTACAAGCATTGAAGTACGACTGGGTAAATACAAAGGATCTAATGTAGATGTTATCGCAGTGTATTACTTGCCTAAAGACATTATTGCCTATGTACCCTACAAAGGGGATGACTTTATCAATTTGGCATTAACAACAGCAAAAAACAACCAGGAACAGGGTAGAACCTGGTTCTATAAATACATGGAGTTTCCGTTATGAGGGGCGATTTTATAAGTATACAAAGACAAATTAGAAAGCATTGGCTATGGGAAGAAAAACGACCCAGGACCAAGTACGAAGCCTGGACCGATATGCTGATGATGGCTAATTACAAAACGATTAAAAAACCATACAATGACCAGGTAGTTACTATACAAAGAGGTGAGTTTCCTACCAGCTTCCGATCATTAGCTGTGAGATGGGGGTGGAGCAAAAACACCGTAGTAAAATTTATAAAACTGCTAAAATCTGACACAATGATTGACACACATAGCAATTATGGGTTTACCCTCGTGAAAATCATTAATTATGAGAAATATCAGAGCCAGGCTGACACAGACCCTGGTACAGTAGGTAACACAGTAGCTGACACAGTAGGTGACACAGTAGGTGGTACTACTATAATAAAGAATAATAAAGATAATAAAGAAAATAAGTTTAGGGCCAAGCCCAAAAACCTGGAAATGGTTGTAGAATACTTTTTGAAAAAAAACATTCCAGATGCTGAAAACAATGCAGAAAAGTTTTACAGTCATTATGAGTCTGTTGGCTGGTTTAGAGGTAAGTCCAAGATCAAGAATTGGAAGATGTGCGTAAAGCAATGGAACTTCCAGGCAGAGGTAAAACAAGTCCAGGCAAAGTCAATATCTGTTGAGCATCAATTTTCCAAAACTCCAATGGGCGAGTACAAAGTGTTTTGCCAGAATGTGAAATGCAAGTCCTATGGTGATACCTTGTTTGCCAAAAACAAATTCGATATACAAAAGGGTTGCCGATGTGGCTATGAGTATCAACCTACCAGGCCAAAAGTAAACAGGAATAGCAAATCCTCCTCTGAAAACGGCAGCAGTCTATCAAACAAGCAGATCCTGGAAAAGATTGGTTTTAACATGAAAACCGTAGCATGAGCGACATCATTGAACACATTCTTAATCGAACCGATGATAAGGCTATACGCAATGCTGTTAGCAGTGCCAAGAAGAAGAAGAACTGGAAGGGAGTTACAGCAGATGACCTGGTTAAAGTATGCCCAGATTGCCAAAAAGCCTGGGAGCCAAACAAATACGACAGGAAGGTTACAACCAGGGGAAATATTTTTTATTACGAAGGATTTGTTACCTACAAAAAACCGAGACAAATATGTCCAAACTGCAAGGAGAAATAAATGAGATACTACTGGGAAGCATTGTTTAGCGTTGAATATTTTCCATATTGGGAGTTTACAATGATTGCGATATTGTTTTTGAATTGCAGTGCATTGTACAGACTACACAGAATTGAAAAGAAAATAAATAAAAAGAAAATGGATGAAATTCTTGATATTCAAGACAAGATAGCTGAAGCATTGAACAGTATAAGCGAACAACAAACTGGAATCCTTAATTTGATGACAAAATACATAAAAAAATCATAGAAAATTTGCATCTGGTTGCTCACTATTTTGAATTTTGACATACAAATGAATGAACTTTTTTATTTAGTAGTGCAAGGTACAATCACTCTTATTGCATTTTATCTGGGGGCCTGGGTGTATCACAGAGGACAAACAAACAGGCCCCTTTCTCCTTCCATAGACCTAAACAAGACTGAACCAGAGGAACAACCAAATTGGGACCAGGTGTAAGTATTGATGTTGATTTTGCCTTTGATGACTTTGATGACATCCAGCTTCTCTGGGCACATTTGGCTGTAAGTGCTATGCGTTTTGGTTACTATCCAGCAGAGGTGATCATTGGCTACAGCTAAACTGAACACAAAACAAAAAATGTTCTGCAAGGAGTATCTTATTGATTTGAATGCTACACAGGCCTGTATTCGGTCAGGATACAGCGAAAAAACTGCAAAGGAAATGGGATACGAAAACCTCACAAAACCTCACATACAGGATGAAATACAGCGTTTAAAAGGTGAAAGAGAGAAAAGAATAGAATTAACAGCAGATAAAGTGTTGGAAGATATAGAAAGAGTACGCAAGAAGGCAGAAGGAAGCGAACAGTATACAGTCAGCTTGAAAGCAAGTGAGCTCCAGGGCAAACACCTGGCAATGTTTACAGAAAAGCACAAAGTAGATGGCGAGATCAAGATGCCAGTCGTACAGATAGAGTTAGCCGATGTCTAAAATTAAACTAAACCTAAACCAAGCAAGATTTATGAATTGCCAGGATCAGGTAATTGCTTTTTTTGGTGGTATTGGTAACGGGAAAACTTTTGCAGGAATATTGAAAGGCATTACACGAGTCCTGGATCCGAAACAAAAGCCACAATTAGGCATGATAGCCAGGCAGACCTACCCAGAATTACGAGACAGTACGCAACGTACTTTTTTTGAGTTGTTACACCTGATAGGATTTTTACCAGGTGTGCATTATGAGTACAAGAAACAGGAAAACAGAGTCATATTTGCTAACGGGCATGAGATTATATTTAGATCCCTGGATGATCCAGCAAAACTGTTATCGATTAATTTAGGCTGGTTTTATATAGACCAGGCAGAAGAGGTATCCGAAGAGGTATTTCTAACGTTATTAGGTCGTTTACGGGCTGTAGCTACACCACAATGCTGGATTACTGGCAACCCATTAGGCCATAACTGGGTGTGGCATCGTTTTATACATGACCCTGTACCAGGGAATACTATTTTTAATGCCAAGACAGAAGAGAACTTAAAAAATCTTCCTGAAGGCTATGTAGACAACTTAAAGAACAATTACAATGACATATGGGTTAATCGTTATTTATACGGATCCTGGGATGCGTTTGAAGGACAAATATATCCTGATTTCGAGCCCAGTGTACACATCGTACCTGATTTTAATCCTGATCCAGGCTGGAGGAGATTTATAGCTATTGATCATGGGCGTACAAACCCTACAGCTATCTTGTGGGGTGCAGTAGACCAGGATGATAAGATCTGGATATATAGAGAGCATTACGAAGCTGGGCATGATGTAGACTATCATGCAAGAATGTGTAAGGCATATCGTAACGAAGGTAAGTACGAAACCTATGTGATTGACCCGTCTACAGGTGCAGGAAAGAAGGATGATCCAGAAACCATAGGCAATAGGTATAGACAACTGGGTATTCCTGTGATCAATGCCAACAACGATGTCCAGGGTGGTATCGACAAAGTGACAGAGTATATCAAGAACAATAAGATATTTATTACTCGTAGCTGTGAAAACCTAAAGCGTGAGATGACGAATTACCAATGGGAACAGCCAAGTGCATCCAGGATAGA
>VTLG01001612.1_pt1 | contig 10260 bp, 18 predicted proteins | sample 4694571 | NCBI WGS metagenome assembly VTLG01 (sample SAMN12604809, study PRJNA352737) | marine metagenome | biome: ENVO:00000447; feature: ENVO:00000209|ENVO:00000569|ENVO:01000036; material: ENVO:00002151; isolation source: viral sequences binned using virsorter ... | reverse complement strand
CAATTCCTAAGAAAAAGGGATTCGGATTTACGGTCACGAACCCCTTTTAAAGTTTAGAATTGACTACGATAGAGTATACTAAACCCGTGTACTATGATTCGTTTGCTAGTTTAGCAAAATAACTCAAAGTATCATCTTCTTCAGAAGAAGATTCAGGTTGTACTTCAGGTACTGAATTCATAGTTACATTAGATGTGGCAGTAGCAGGTGCAGTTGCTGCAGCTGTAATACCAGCATCAACCCCAAGAACTCGATTCAATTTAGCTTTAAGCTCATCATATGATTTGTAGTTCTCAGGAGAAGTAAACTCTGACAAAGTATATTCTTTCTTATATACTTCTTCTAAAACAGAATCATCTTCCGACAAAGGAGTCGAAGGAGAGAATTCTGAAGCATCATAGTTTGTCCAACCATCTACCTTTCTGATTTTAAGTTTAAAATCGGCACCTTCCCAGAAGTCGAACGGATTAACCGGTACTTCATCTGAGAATGCTGGTTGCATTGCATCCATGATTTTGTCAAAGATTTTCTTACCAAACCTATAAAGGAATACTTTCCCTTCTGAGTTTGGATTAGCAGAATCAGATATCACTTGGATATTTGACACATAATGTAATCTACGTTTACGTTCACGAGCAAGAGCTTTATCTTCTTCACGACCAGTATTCCAAAGAAGCGTATTAGCTTCTGATAATGGATCTGGTTGATTAATTGAAGTTAAAGAATTCTCGATATACCAGAGACCAGTTGGGCCTTTAAAGCCATGATCCCAGTAACGAACCCAAGGTAGATCCTCACCCTCTTTAGCAGGCAAGAAACGAATAACAGCGTATCCGTTGCCAGCTTTATCTTGGGTGGGTTTCCAGAAACGTTCATCAACATATGATTTAGTTTCTGATTTTGTTGAAACAGCTTCCGCTGCTTTTACGAGATTGTCGATAGACGAGCCTCGCGAGCTCTTTAAATTTGCAAATGACATTATATTTCTCCGTATTGCATTGTATTTACTGAATTATCCACTTTTCCCATAATATAGACTCTTATTATACCACATTATTGTGGTTTTGTAAACCCCTTTTTGATAATATTTAAACATTTATCTTTTTTGAAGTTTACGAATGGACCATATTTCTTGATCTTTCTAGAAGTATCAGGCCAAAACAAAGTTTCGGTTATCTTACTCCCTTCTTTCTCAACAAAGTTGGTCAATTGATCGAGGATGACTACTGTTTCCAGCGTTATGTCTTCCTCCATCCATCTTCTAATAATCTCTGGAGGTGTGTTTATATTGTTCACCACCAAAAGATCATCAAATTCTTTATTGTTACCAAGAGTATTTATATCTTTTTCGAACACACGATGTATCGATTCATGTACTCTTTTATATTCAACATAGTTTTTCTTGGCTGTAGGATCCATCATATCTCCTACATATTTTGCATCATTAATAAATTGTGATACATAATATTCTTTTAATTCTTTTGGATATGCCTTAGCTATCTTAGCAAAATAATATTTATCCTTTCTATTAAAGAATGATTGAGGATTTACTGTTGTTTTAAAATTATATTTAATAGCATCATATGTATCATTTTCAAAATGAAGCTTTAAAGCATTATATAATTTGTAGCTGTCAAATGGATCTATCAATATAAGTTACTCCAATCTATAGGTATATGCCACAGTAATGTAAAAAATAAATAAATCATAGCACCTACAATAAGGCCTAATCTTTGCTCTTTCCAAAATAGTGATATTATTAAAAATAAAATAACTACCGCTATATCAAAGTTAAACATAGCCCATTGTAGCTGAATTTCTATATTCGAATTCATACTGGTAAACTATTTTTCTTTTTGCCTTTAACTAAGTTTAATCCTTGAGCTTCTTGAGTAAGTTTTTCTTTTAATGCAGGAGAAAGGAGTTTCTTTATATTCATATAATCCATTCCTCTTTCTTCTATAATGTAAGTCATTGCATCTAAGTAGCTCATTTTCTTTTGAGAAACTAAAACTTCAACAGCTTTAGTGAATCTCTTCTTAGTCATTATCTTATGTTCTAATTCTTCAATCATTCTACTCGTAATAAAATTGTATCTTTATTTATTCTTCCTGTGGGTTTACCAATTTTGGTAGTTAAAGCTTTCCATATCTTATCTATTTGTAATGGAGTTCTTTTAAGTATTTGAGGTATAATTTCATCTGGTTTTCTCAGAGTTGCAATTCTGCCCTCATCCCATTTATATAGAGTTGATCCTCTAACTTCAAATCCACCTATGGATTCAGTCTTAAATTCTGTAAGTTTCCTACTCTTAGTATTATACATCCATAAAACATTTGCTTTAGGGATAAGAGAAGGATTAATAGAATGAAGCTTAGCATCTGTATCTTCTACCATATATTTTAAATTCCTAACTTGATCAGTTGCACTATATATTTTCTTTGCTCTGGTAGTTCTTCTAGCTTTTTGTGCTTCACGGTATCGTTCTAAATCTTCAAGAACACTATCCATAAGATCGATCATTTTTCTTTTATCACCTTTCTTAATATGTGCATATGCTTCTACGCATTGATCATCTGTCTTTTCATAGGCTGCTTTAATAGTTTCATATTCATCCATTACTATATCACGAAACATATTAATTGCAGATCCTTTTAAACTATGAACTTGCATTAAACTATATACTGGGAACTTAACTTTCTTTTTATCAAATTCACCTTCTATCCATTTATCAACAACCATTTCATCCCAGTCAGCTGCTATAGTAGTAGATACCTTTCTACGAGTTCTTTCATAAATGCTTATAACTCGTTTTTTAGGTTCTTTTTCTTTTTGTTCGTCTAATACTTTTTCTAATGCTTTAGCTTCTACTAAATAGTCGGCAATTTTGACTTTCATTCTTTCTACATATTTGTCTTCATATATCCAACCTCTATAGAATAAACGAATCCAACTACCGCAATGAATTCCTAATTTCCAAGCTGGTAATTTTTTAAGTGTAGCTACATCTTTTTTTGAGTAACCTAATTCTTCTTCAGCATATTTAAGAACTATTGGTATGTGATCTTTTGATTTATAAAAATAATCATACCAACGAGATCCTGTCATCCATGCATCACTTCTACCTTTAGCACCGAACGGTGGACAAGGATTTTTCTCATCCCATAAAGGTTCTTTACCCATGTAAAATTCATCAAGTGATTTTATTCTTTTCTTTGCCACTAAACTACAGTACTTACTATAAATATCATTAGTATACCAAGCCCAAATATTCCTAGAATTAGGTATACTGAATATTTAATTAAATTTGTTAAAAAGTTCCACATAAAATTATCTATAAAATAAAATACCGGTCCCGCCCTTTGATAAGGAGTTAGGGTAGGTGGGACCGGTCAAAACGCCGAATATATCAGCGTTTTAATTTCCCCTATATCGCCTAAAGCGATCGATAAGAGTTTCACCTCTTGCTCTCTTACCTATATAAATTGTTTTCCCAGTAGAACTTATCTCTCTTTTAATGAGTCCGGAATTAAACAAAGTATCAATTACTCGTCCATCTCCTTCTCTCTCATCATACCATACATTGGTATTATCAGAATTAAAAACGTGGATATTATTAATTTTTTTACCCCATTCTTCAGCAGCTGCTTTAATGCGTTGCTGTTCTACTACATCATCGTATTGAGTCATAGCTTAGGTCTCTCATTACGTCTTGCTTGTTCATTTCTGACAAGTTTTTCTAAAATGTTTTCCCATAATTTTTGAAACTCAGGATTTTGAGCTCTTCTCATTGCTTCTTTAACTGCAAAGACTCTCCTATTAAATAGTGTCATAGTTTTTTTATCCTCTCTAATATTATATTTACCATATTCTCATCTAGATATCCGATCACATCACTGGTGATAGGTGTATCATAAGTAATATTTCCCCAAGGATCAAGAACTGCTAGTTCCCATAATCCCTTTTCAAATCCATATGATCCAGGAAACATAACTACGCTCGCGCCCATACCATTTCGAAATTTGTATAGCTTTTGTATACCTCCATTCGAATGGGTTTGGACTTCAAGGGTTGGTTGTCCTTCTTTCATCTTTTGATCTAAAGCTCGAGAAATATTATTCATAATACATAAAAGACCCCCAACGCGATGGGGGTCTCCAACTGGCTGCTCACGGTTCCCTCGGTCCCCTGCAGGGGCTCTCTAACAGATACGCTGTTAGGGAGAGCGTGGCCCGGTTGTTCTAAATAGTTCATGCAGCTACTTCACCAACTTCTTCTAGGTTAAAAGTTGAATCAGCTAAACAAGCCGTATCTTCTCCATACCTAACATCAGTTTCTCTAAAAATCTTTAGAGCAAAATCAGCTGCGAGACCACACGTGTAATATGGTCCTCCAACATTCCATGTAATTTCTTCATGGTCGTTACCAAATTGTCTTCCATAATGCCAGTCATAAAGACTAAAGGTTCCTGTTTCGAGGTCACCCCAAGCATCATAGTATTCGAAATCAACTACAAATTCTGTAGTGATTTTATCACCTTTACCTTCAAAGGCAGGTGCACCAAACATATGTTCTAATTCGTAGAACGATGCGGTTATTGAACTTTGAAGAGATCCACCTGCGGATCCATCTTCACAAGGTTCAAATCTTATTTCATTTTTTTCCATAATAATTAACTCCTTCAAAATTGAATTTAGAAAAATCTTGATCTAGCTTAAGCGAGATACGACGAACAAACTGTTCCGTAGTAAATAAAAAATAAACTAGATAATCCATAAGTGAAATCTTAACATTGTAGTGCTCTGCTGCACGTGTGCTAGTTTCCACTGTGTAAAACTTTGCAATAAACATATTAGTCCCAATCCCCATCAGCTGATCTATTGGCGTTATACGCGTCCATTATAGAACTGTCCTCGAGAAATTTAGCATTATCTTTTTCAGAATAAAACATATTCTCCGGACGATTAAAGTCTAAACCACCTTTTGAGAGGTGTCCAGCTTTTTTAACTTGACCGGTTAGGTCCTTAGCAACTTTGCGCTCTTCTTTTTTGCGAGCTTTTTCAGCTGCTTTAGCTGCTGCTTTGCGAGCATCGAGCTCATCGCAGATTAGCTTTCCTTCATATTGCTCGAAGGTTAGCCCTAGCTTTTTAGCCTCGACTTTCATCGCGGCTTTTTTGATTATATCGATTCGATCCATTATAACTCCTTATTGAATTTTTGTATCTGTATGGTCATTATACCACATTTCAAGAGGTTTGTAAACCCCCCTTTCGTGAACTTTTCGTGAACTTTCATTAATATCTCACCTTTTTCCATGGATAACACCTACCAAATAGGTCATATTCAGCAGTTTTAGCTTCCATCTCTGAGGGATATTCTCCTCTCATAAATTGTTTTGCGTGAACCATCTCGTGAGCTAAGGTTAACATTTGTTCATAAAATGTTTGTTTTTGAGCAATATCAATCTCAGCATCTATCCTATCTCCTTCACAAGATCCCAGGGAATCTCCATATCCATTAGGCATTCGTTTTCTAAACCTTATGATAATAGTTCCATTCTTACGCCTATCAAGTCTAAATTTCTTGATTATGTTCACTGCGTATTCTTCGACTAAATGTCGATCTTTGATATTACCATGAATTTCAAGCATCATTAGATTTTAAATCCTTTTTGGCTTTTTGTCTTTCTTTCGTCTCGCGAATCTTTTTAAGTTTTTTAGATTCTTTTCGAGATAAAGAATTAGTGTTCATTTTAATAGTCAAAGCCCCAATCCTTGAAATGGCCATCACGTTCGTTATCTTCATAACCTTGGTGATATTCTTTAACTTGTTTTGCACTCATAAATTCTTCTATGACCAAAGGATTATTATATGTTCCATTTGGATAGAAATGGGGTTTTGCTAATCTCCTATAATAAGAATCTGCTGTTCCTCGATCGTACGGGGATCCGTGGACTTGTTGTTCTATTTTAATAGTCATATGTATTTGCCTCTTTATTTAAAACTTCTGTGTAGGAATAATTTTCCTTTTCACCACCAGGTGCCATATTCCAGATTTTGGAATATTCGCCTCTAGGACCTTTGAATTGCTCTGTAGCAACATAGGTTCCATCTTCGCGACGGACGATGCGTGTATCATAATGAACACCATCTATTGAAACATAAGGCTCTTCTTTTTGAGATTTCTCAAAGTTAGAGCAATAACCATCTTCTTCAAGATGAACTGCGATAACGAATTCCTCGCTAGCCTCATTTTTGTAATTAATGAGATTAGTGAGTTCGTTTATCACATTTTTGTGATTAACATCACCGGTTACTAGGTAGGTTGAACCACCTTTGGATTTCCAATATTGTGGAACTTCTCCTTCACCCGTCCAGTCGTGAAAACCGTAGTTCTCACGATACTGGGTATCAATTGCTAATATCATTATGCTGCCTCCAACATTGTTAATGGAACGTCCCAGGTAGTTGTTCGACCAAAAGGATCATCAATATCCACGAGGGCTCTTTTGATTTTCATTTTAGAAATAACACCTTTTTTGACACCGGCTTTTCCATTAAACCTGACAGTATCGCCAACATCAAAGTAAGCTTTAGCTTCTGCGATTCTATCGCGATTGATAGCCGCTCTGGCCACCTTGACCGCGTCTATGATCAGTGCAAGATCAGCTTTATTGTCGACCTTGAGGATCTGATTTATTAAATTTTTCATATAACTCCTTATGTGATTAATTTTGATTATGGGTACCATTATACCACATTTTTGGCCCCTTGTAAACCCCTTTTTGCAATTATTTTCAATTATTTTTAGACTTTGTTGGAATATGCATATGACTTTTAGTTATATGGGGGACCCCAAAAAGGACCCCATATCAACATAAAGGACCCCCCGCGCAAACGCGCTTAGGCGCACGCTACGGAGCTTAAAAGGAGTGTTTTAGGTGAAGGATTGGTAGGTTTTCGCGACTAGTGCCCATATGCGTGCTTAGAATCACACATAAGTCATTGAGCTTTTTAGTACTATCCCTAATAGGTAGCCACAAAAGAAAAATGCAGCTGCCCAGCCTGGATATTCTTTACAGAATTCCCAGATAGCGATCATATAATTTCTCATTTCATTTACCTCACTCATTATACTCATGTCCAAAATAATATTGCAAAAAAAGCAAATCCGCCTATACCATAGACGAGTGTACCTATTAACCAAACTGGTATCTTATTCAACATCATTTAATGGATTTTCTAGTATTTGTTCAATTCTATCTTCAAGTTCGTCTCGCATTTCACGTACATCATCATCCACTTCTCTGAAGCGCTCTTGCATTTCTTGCTCCATTTCATATACGTCATTGCGAACTTCTCTCTGTGTCTCGGCAGTTGAATCTTCAACATCTCGAACTAAGTCTTGGACTTTGTCAAGATCCTCTTTTACCTCATCAATATCAGCTCGTAAATCTTCTTTGATTACTTCTGATACTGATCTTAGGTTATCAACCTCTGCCAATATTGTAGTAGGATTTAATTTTTGAAGTTTTCCTTCTGCTAACAAAAGTCTGTTATACAGTTCAAAACCTCCCCAGAGACCTCCTACTAAGGTACCTATTAATGGCAGGATCATAAGCCATTTGCTTCCGCCTACCTTTATTCCTTGATATTCTACTTGTGCCATGTCTTACTCCCGGTTGTATTGCATATCTATCATTTTTTGTAATTTACCTTGGGTTTTACCCGCCATCATATAAAAGTTATATTGGTTATCATCTATCTTATTACTAGCATATAGTGTTTTAGATCGATACCAATCTTCTTTATCGCTTAATTGTTCTTGTCCAGTATAATCTGAGAATCCAGCTTTATACCCTAAGAAAGCGACTGTTGCAGTTTGATCTGAATCAAAACCTCCACTTTGTTGTACATCTGATAATTGTGATTGGAGATTAGCTGCTGCTACCGCTGCACCTTGCCTATCCGCTAAGGATTCAACAGCTTCTGAAACTTGTTGTTCATCAACTGTAGGTGGAGCAATATCAAACTTTGCAAAACTCGGTGCTGTATTACTTAGGAATTGTCCAATACTTTGTCCTGTTCCTAAAGCATCATCAAACGAATCTTCAAAATTTTGGGCTGCTACTCCAAAAGAGCTACCATCATCAAATGTAAATTCTTGTGTATCTGCTGTTTCTTCTTGTTGTTGCTCTGCAACTTCAAACGCAGATATTACTGGTCCAGAGTCAATTACCTCTGTTACCTGTATTTGTGTTTGTACTTGACCACTAACTTGTTCTTGTTGTTCTACTACAAATGTATCACCAGTAGATTGTGTAATCTGCCCTCCACCGGAACTTGAACTACCAGAAGAGAAACTATTACTATCAAATACAGAGCTTCCTCCACCAGTAGATCCATCATCCAATTGTTCCTGAATTACTTCAGCAACTGTTTGTTGTTCTTCTTGTGTTCCACCAAAGTCAATTTCTGATATAGCTGCCTGTGTAGCTTGAGTAGAAGAATTTGAATCTTGTGATACGGCTTGTTGTATTGTTTGTTGTTCTTGTTGTTGCTCTTGGGCAATCATTACAGTAATTTTTTCTTTCTCTTCTTCTTCCTCTTCTTCACGTACATCTTCTTCAAAAAATTCTTCTCTTTCTTCTTCAAAAAATTCTTCTGTCTCTTCCTCGTTGATAAGTTCTTCTAATTCTTCTTCATTAATTAAATCTTCAAGTGCTTCATCTTCGATTTCTAAAAATTCTTCCTCTAAGCTCTCATAAGCTTCTTCAAATTCTTCATAGACCTCTTCTTCTTGTGTTTCCATTGCATCTCTTTCATAATCTTCTAATACTTCTTCATAAACCTCTAATACTTCATCTGGTGACCAATCTTCTTCTATAAAGATCTCAACACCAATAGCTTCCTCTAATATATAAAGATCATCTACGTTTGCAGTTAAAACTTCTTCGAATGAAGCTTCTTGGAAAGATGATTCTTCAACAAATCCTTCCTCATCAAATGATACCTCTTCACCCCACCATTCATCAACTTGTTCTTGACCAAAGGTTTCTACCTCATAGTCATACCAATCTGCATCAGTTTCCATATTTGCAACAGTTTCAACAAAATACTCTACAGCTTCTTCTGTAAACATTTCAGCATATTCTTCTTCTGTTGCTAATTGCTCTAAATATGCCAGTTCTTCTTGATATTGTTCCTGTTCTATATCATATTGATCCATATTAGCATCTAATGCTGAAAAGAATTCTTCTTCTGTTGTTCCATATTGTTCAAAATCCATATAACCTTCATCAGAGAATTGAACATCTTGTCCATACCATTCATCAACTTGTTCTTGGCCAAACTGCTCAATGTCTAATGCATACCAATCAGCATCTGTAAATCCTTCACAAGCATTTTGATAACAAGGATCATTAGGATCTAAATATTCACCATATTCTTCATCATACCACATATCATCTTGTGTATAAGCATTTCCATATTCATCATATCCATATTCATTTTCATAACCATACATATCATCATCAGTTCCATAGATCGCATCATATAATGCTTCCTCTTGCGCTAGCGCGCTCGCGTACCCGTCGCACGAAGTAGAATAAAATACATCTAAATCACATTGGTATATAAAATAAGCAGTTGCGTATCCTGTACAATCTTCATCATATAAAACATTTAAAGCACATTGCTGAGCTAGATAAGCTGCTGCATATCCTGAGCATGCTGAATTATATAAAGCATCTAGAGCACATTGTTGAGCTAAGTAAGCTGCTGCATATCCTGAACAATTTGTACTATATAATTGATTAATCTCACACATATCCTCAAATGAACCAGAGAATAATGAACCTCCGTTCTCTATATCAGGTCCGCCATAACCTGCTAGATAATTATCTAATTGACCATAACCACTTTGACCGTCATTGTAATATAAGTAGGTTTTAGTATATTCAGGGTGTGTAGAATGTTTTCCTTGTTCACCTATAAGAACATCATGATTTTTAATATCTAGTTCTCTGTATCTGTATTCAAAAGAATTGTTATCATATAGTATTGCTTCAAAACTATTATTTGAAGATCTATTATATTCCTTAAGATAATACCAACCAAAGACAACATAATTACCAAAGTCTTTAAATAACATTTTGGAGGTATTTTTCCTAATTAAATCAGTCCAAAAGGGATATAAGGTAAAATCTCTATAAGGTAAAGATTGTGGTGTATAGTCTTGACAATTAGCTGAAGTGCCAC
>VTLG01012633.1_pt1 | contig 10262 bp, 14 predicted proteins | sample 4694571 | NCBI WGS metagenome assembly VTLG01 (sample SAMN12604809, study PRJNA352737) | marine metagenome | biome: ENVO:00000447; feature: ENVO:00000209|ENVO:00000569|ENVO:01000036; material: ENVO:00002151; isolation source: viral sequences binned using virsorter ... | reverse complement strand
TCTTCTTCTGCGTGTTTAAGAACAATGCATTTTATGTTTAGTTTTGCAAGTGTATTTTTATCCATAAGATCTTTTGTTGACACAACCTTTTCTACTGTGCCAAATAAACCCTCCAATATTAATCTGTGTGTTTGTGTTCCATCTAATGTTCCTGTAAACCCATGACGATATTTACAGTTCTCTAATTTAGTTAGTATACTTGTAAGTGACCTTGCTTTAAAAAGATGTGCTTCATCACCTATGATACAACCAAAATCTTTAAAATATTTTTTAGGCATCTTATATAAAGATTGCCATGTAGATACGACTACAGGTTTGTCTGTAGTTCGTTCATGGCCAGAATATATCCTGTGAATATTTTTATCACTCCAACCATAGTCTATAAAATCAGAATACATCTGTTCTACTAATGATGTGGTGGGTACGAGTATGAGTATTTTTTTATCTTTGAGTAGTAGGTTATAATACCTAACTAACGTATATATTATTAATGACTTCCCAGATGCAGTAGGAGAAATAATAAGAGAACGATGTTTTCGTAAAGAATGAAGTATGGCATCTGTTTGGTAATCTCGTATATCAAGTTTTTTCCCTTTCGACTGTGGACGTAGTGATTCGGTAAATTTTCTAACATCCTCACGAATAAGATTCCTGTCATCTTCAACCCCCTCTTCTATTATGTAGTCAATTGAGTTTTTTGAGCAAAACTTTTTTACATAAGGTAAAAGTCCACAGTATATCTTACCTGTTTGTTGTGAATACAATCTTACCTTACCATCCCAGATACGTTTTTTATACATAGGCATAAACTTTGCACCTGGCACTTCAAAGGTAAAATAGTCTGCAAGTTCTCTACCCAAACCAGAGTCAACTTCCAGATTTAAGTAAACCTCGTTTACTTTAGATATGTGCATTTTGGAGTGTGTTTGGTTCACCATATTCACCACGAACTATTATATTCCACGCAATACTAATTCTCTCGTCTTTTGTTTCAGGCACCCAATGTACTAACCAAGATGGAAAAACTACACCCCAACCAGTTTCAGATTCAAACTGAGCCATGTCTGAGTTGAGTTTATTAAATCCACTTTTTCTTGGTTTTAATACACTTGATTGTGGTCTTGGGTCAAAGAATTGTATTGGTGATGTATCAGATGATGTCTTTAAATAAAAGACACCAGATAAAAAATTATTTGAATGTGAGTGTGGTGCATGAGCTCTTTGAGATTGTGGTCTTAATATATTACCCCACATATTTGTAATCTCTACTTCTCCCATATACTCTTGTTCTTCTAAGATAGTTTTAGTTACCTCTGTAATTGTTTTAGTTAGGTTTGCAAACGTATCTGTTTTGTGTAATTCATTTTGTGGTTGACTTCCAGTTATTTTAATTAACTGATTATTTTTTTCTATTAGACTATTATCCTCAATATGTTTTACCATTTGATTGTGTTCGTTGTCTTTAAATTCATGTTTGAACCTGTATAAACAGGTTGGAAAAAATTCGTGTCTTTCTACATTAGCCATGTTACTATACTATACCTCGTTCCTTTTTCAACTTTTGTAACTGCATGGGGAAACATGAAGTTAGATGGAAATACTATTGCAGAACCTTTTTTAGTTTTAAACTCGTTGCTTGCAACAATAAAATCTCCACCCTCATAATCATCATTTAACATCAATAAAGATGTAAGTTGAGGATATCCATATGTCTGTCCATGTGAGTGATGTATGTTATCTATGTGTCTTGACATGAACCCACCCTCAGAGTATTTGTTCAGTCTGAAGTCTGTATATCTTTGACAAACACAGTCGGTGTGTTTCTTTTGATACTCTTTAAGTGCAGACATAAAACACTCTCTTATTTCTTTGTAGTATTGTTCTCCGTTGCGAAACCAACCATCATCCATCTTTACTCGCTCATCACTTCTATCTGACTTACCATCAGATGTTGAGTATGTAGATTTTTGTAGGGGTTTGATATTATCACAATAGTTTATGATTTTATCGCATAGATCATTCGACACTATGTTTTCATAATATCCTATCCAATTCATTTGAAGTGATATCCATTTTGCGTTCATATCATTCCAGCCTCAAATTGTTTCCAACTAATCGCATTTTTAATATCCCAACCACGACTCTGTACCGACCTTAAAACCCCATCAATATATTTGATGGTTGTTTCCAGATATGCGATTTTATGTTCTGCTTTGATTATGTCTTCATCTGATTCTATGTATATATTCAGATCAGTTTTAAGAACTTTTAGATCAAATGGTTTGGTTACATATATTTTTGCATCTGCTTTACCACCATAATACTCCCACTTATCTCTAAACAATATTTTGTAGTCACCTTTTGCTTTGTACAATAGGAGTTCAAAGTTCGTTTTGTGATCTAAGTATTTTGCATAAAGTTCTTGATTTTTATAAGACTCTTTATCAAGTGTTTCATCATCTACCTCCAAATCTTTTTTGACTTGAAGTTTCAATTCGTCTAACGTCATTCATTCTCCATTATTCATAAACTCTATTATGTGTATTATTTACTCGTATAAAAGTTGCACACTTTGATAGTGATTTCAATCTTTTCGCACCCATGTATGTACACGCAGAACGAACACCACTTAATATATCTATAAGGGTATTTTCGACTGCACCACGATATGGAACTGTTACTGTCTTACCCTCAACTCCTCTATATTCTCTGTTACCTATTTGATGTCTATCCATTGCAGACTCAGATGCCATACCATAAAACTTCATACCTACTGGTATAAAACTTCATACCTACTGGTACTTCATTATCATCTTCAAAAATAAGTTCTCCATCACACTCATCATGTCCAGATAACATACCACCAATCATAACAAAATCTGCACCTCCAGCAAATGCTTTAACAATATCTCCAGAACTGTTGCAACCACCATCTGCGATTATGTGTCCACCCAAACCATGAGCTGCATCTGCACATTCTATTACTGCACTTAATTGTGGAAACCCTATTCCAGTTTTTATTCGTGTTGTACAGACAGAACCAGGCCCTACTCCGACCTTTACAATATCTGCACCAGCAAGTATTAACTCTTGTGTCATATCAGCAGTCACTACGTTACCAGCAATAATTGTTGCATCTGGATTCATATCTCTGGTTTTTTTAACTGCATCTACGAAACTAATTGTATATCCGTTTGCAACGTCTAATCCAAGAAATGCACATTTACTATTTTGGTATATTTCAGATTGTACCTGTAAATCTTTTTCAGATATTCCACCCATTACACACAATGTATTTGCAGAATTTTCGTAGGGTAGTTTCCACCAGTTTTCTTTATCGTAGTTATAGTGTCTTGCAATACAAGTAATCATATCGTACTTGTTTAATGCTTTGTGCATTTCAAATGTTCCAACTGTGTCCATGTTTGCAGCCATGATAGGAACACCTGTCCATTGTTTTTTACTGTGATAGAAAGTGTAGGTTCTTTTCATCTCCACATCAAATCGTGATGTGAGTGTAGACCTTTTAGGACGGATTAATACGTCTGAATAATCTAGTTTTATATCATCATCAATAATCATACTTTAGTTATTTATAATGACTTCTGCACCAGTACCATTTGCAATTATACACGCCCAATCTGCATTGATAAACTCAACAAGACTCCAAGTTCCAGTTTCAATGTTCATACCAAAAACAACATTAGTTGGTATTATAATACCCTTCAAATTAGGTGATACGTTATATAATTTCATTTTTGGTTTTTCACCCCACTTGTCTACTAATTGTATTATTGTGTCTGGGTGATTACATACTACAGGTTTTGATGCAGTGCTTACTTGTCTATCAATATGTTTGTGCAACAATTTTAAATCCATTGATTGTTGACTTTTTGCTGGTTCACCCCAAAACAAACTACCTACTATTGCAAGTACGATTAGTACGCCATAAAAAATATAATTAGTGTTTTCTGGGTCTTTGAATATTGTCATATTTAATCTCCATTATAAAGTCACAATTTCATACAAAGTATATTTAAAATCACAGGTCGCTGTAAAATACTCTACATCTGTATTGTTTTGATTGTAATCTAATCCACTTAGTGATGCTGGATAAACATCTCTAAATCTAACTTCTACAAGTGGATTGTTTTTATTTGAAAGTATTGTAAGTGTTGCATCTCCAAAAAGACCTCTAGATGGTGTTGCTGGTTTTACATCACCAATATCATCACTAATACCTCTTGTTGCAGTTGGTGTTACTGACTCATCTGCTCTAAACTCAGTAAACTGTTGTCTACTTTTTGGAAACCCTATACCATATAACCACTTATGAAGTTGTACATAATTTTCTAAACTTTCATCCACTATAAAACTAATAGTTAAATTGTCAAATGTTAGTTTGTCACCTTGTACTGGAATATTAGTAAATGGTGTAGGAAAAATTGCATCTGCAAGGGTGATGCCTGGAAGATTTGCAGCCGTAGTAAAAAATTCTACTTTAGGTAATTGCATAATAGAAAACTTAAACTGAGTCGGACTTGCATAGTCTAACTGAGTTGGTTGTCTATCTATTCCATAAGTTTGTGCCATAATATTATTTAGGTCAAAAAAAAAGACCACTAAGGTCTAATTATTTTTATTAAATTTTATATTCCAGATTCTACATAACCATTCAACATATTTTCTATGTTCTTCTTTTGTCATTACTTTCTCCTAAAAAAGAGGGGTCTTGCGACCCCTCCAAGTTTACACTAATAATATTATACTGATTACATGAGGTTTGTAACTTTAACTCTTCTGTAATACTTGTTAGTATTTGCAGTGATAGAGATCGCACCCTCAGCAGAAGCAGCAACTGTTCCTGTGTGGAATGGGTTAGCAGCGATACCATATCGAGTTTTAAAACCGATTTTTGGTTGGAAAGTGTGTTCCCCAACTGCACGAACCATTTGTAGTGGAACGTATGGGCAGTAGAACATACCAGCATCGTAAGGTGATGTTCCTTTATATCCAACAACGTAGTACTGTGATGCAGCCACGTTTGCAGAATATGGGTCAACATACACTTTGTAACGTCCGTTAAGGACACCAGCAAAAGTTGTTGTTGTGTCGTCAACATTCAAGTTGTTGTTAAGAGCAGGAGTATAGTCAAGAACACCAGCCATTTGAAGTGCTGATGCAACATCAGCAGAACAAATAAGCATATTCCCTTTTCCTCGTCTTGTTTGTTGACCGATAGCGTTTGCATCTCTTTCAAGTGCGAACATAAGACCCTTGAACTTTTCAACTGACCATCTACCATTTGAGTCTGTATCTAAGTCAAAGATACCAGCGGTAGTTGTGTTAACTTGAGCACCTTTTACAGAAGAAACGTAGATATTTCTAACAACTTCTCTGTTTATTTCTGCAAGTATTTCAGCAGATAAGATGTTTGCAAGTTCAGTTTCAGCGTCAAGACCATGAATTGCTTTCAAGTCTTGTGCAAGTTCCATTGTGTACTCTGCCTTTAGAGCTCGAGTAACAGCGGTAACTGTATGTTTCTCAATTGAGAACGCCATTTGAGCGAATGTGTTAGTTGATGAGTTATCACCTAATGCTTCACCCTGTGCAGCTGTCATACCTGTTGCAGTTTCATATGTTCCAGCAGATGGACTATCGTTAAGAACAGCAGGGTTAGTTGCAGTATCAGTGATATCTCCACCACCTGTTGTTCCTTGTGCGTTTTGGTTTGAGAAATCTTGAAGTGACTCGTCTGCGAGCATTTCTGCACCAGTTTGTGAAGTCTTTCTTGATCTCATTGCGAATATAAGACCTGTAGGCCCAGTCATTGGTTGGACACCACATACATCATATGCAATTAAGTTAGGCATTGACCTTCTAACAAGAGATATTAGGATTGGATCCCAATTATCTATAGAAGTACCAGTGCTGTTTTCTGGTGCGGCTTCAGATAGAAACGCTCTATCTTCTCTAAGTGCCTTTTCTTGGTTTTCAAGAATTAAAGTAGTAACTGCCCTTTTGTATGCATCCTCAATCTTAGGTAGATCTGGGTGTGCAAGGACTGGCGACCACTTCTCTTGTAGATGTTCTGTCTGAAACATAATGCTTCTCCTTTTAAATATTTATCTACTTATTTATAATTTTCGTTACTTTGCACCATTGCCAAATTTACCGATTGCCCTCATATATGAGTTCATTGAACCAGTAACATCAACGTCCTGTGCATTGCCAGATTCCTCATCATTAATTACAGTTTCAGTCTCTACTGGTTTCTTTTGTTTAGGGAAGTATGATTCCTTTAGAGTATCTAACTTCTCTTTGAAAGAACTTTCGTCTGTGAACTCCACATCTCCAGTAAGTGACTTGAACTTTTCAATTTCTGTATCGGCGAGATCTTCAGTTGCTTCTGATATCGCCTTTTCCTTTATTAGAGAAGTTTTATCTTGTCTTAATGAAACAATATTAGATATTGCCTCGTCAAGTTTACCCTCTAATTCAGTTATTTTGTCTGATTGTGCTTCTAACACATCATATTTTTCATCTGGTACGTCTACATAATGATCTTCAAATAGTTGCTTCAACCCAGAAATGAAATCTTCTGCAATTTCGCCTTTTAGGCCTCTTTCGACTGCGAGTTCATTTTCTTTCATCCATTCTTCGACAACGTAGTTCAGATAAGTATCAACTTTCTCTGATAACTCTTCCTTTGTCTGTTCTATAGACTCATCTAATTCTGTTTTATACTGACCTTCTAGTCTAGTAACTTCGTCACGAATTTTTGACTTGACTGCAGCTTCGAATACTGTTGCAGCTTTTCTCTTGAAGTCTTCAGAAAGGTCACCCTCTCCGTTCATGAGTGCATCAACGTGTTCTGAAACATCAACTGTTTCCAATCTCTTTTCGATTGCTTCGTTCATATCCTCATCTTCTTCGTCATCATCATCTGTATGTCCGTCATTTTTCATGACTTGTGAATAAAGTTCTTCAACGCCTTTTGCAGGCAACTTTTTCAGCATGGCATTGATTTTTTCTATTTTACCATTTTTGGTTTTTGGAACTTCCATATCTTCTGCTTTATGTCCTGCTTCTGCAATTATTTCCATATCAGATGCCATAACTTTTTCTTCAATACCATGTTTAAACTGTACATCATACCACTGAACATATCCGTCATCTGTTGGTATTGCGTGTGAACCATGAACTGGTTTACCCTTACCCCATACAGGGTGTTCTACTACAACGGCACAGTCATGGTCTTTTGAGTGACATAACTCACGAATTTCTTCGTCTGAATATCCTTCCATAGCATTTCCGTTCTTCTTCTTTCCGTTTTTATGTCCAGCAGCAAGTTTTTGCATTTTGTCTGGGCCTCCCTCACCCTTTTGTTGTGGGTCACCACCGATCTCTTTAGCCGCACCAGCAACTTTCTTTGCAGGCGCATCTCCTTGAGTTGGTGAAACAACTGCTTTACCAGTATCTTGTACTTCACCATTCTTTTTCTTTTTCATTGGTTCTGCTGGAACTGCACCCTTTGTTGGTGCATCTTGACCATTAGCTTCTTCAAGTTCAGCCATGACTTCCGCTTCTAACTCTTCTATAGTTTTATCTGTATTTGACATGGGGATGTCTCCTTTTAACTTTAATATTTATTTATAAATTATAACTTTTTGAGAAACCTTATAAACTCTAAAGCATTCTCGTTTGCCTGTCGTTTGCGTACTCGTTCATTTATTCGTTGTCTTGTACGTTCTAATTCTGCCTCAACTAATGAACCATTGTTCCAAACCCATTCTTTTCCTTCCATAATACCTTGCACGAAAGCATTAGGATGGGGATGTCTCCTTTTAACTTTAATATTTATTTATAAATTATAACTTTTTGAGAAACCTTATAAACTCTAAAGCATTCTCGTTTGCCTGTCGTTTGCGTACTCGTTCATTTATTCGTTGTGTTGTACGTTCTAATTCTGCTTCAACGAGTGTTCCATTGTTCCAAACCCACTCTTTTCCCTCCATAATACCATGTACAAATGCTTCTGGAGCGGAAGGGTCTGCAACAATGTCGGCAGCCGTCGCCAGGTAAAAGTCTTTTCTCACATAGTTAGCACCATTCTTTTGGTCTAAACTCCCCATTCCTCTTGATGAAACTCCAAGTTTTGCACCCTCGTCAAACTCCAAGTTTTGCACCCTCGTCCATCAAAGATTTAACAATATTTCCCATCGGTGTGTTGAGTATCTTCGCCTCACCAATGAAATTCTTTCCGTCTGGTTTGAGAGATGTAATCATATGTGATGCTCTCTCAAGATTTACTGTTGGGCCATCTGGGTGTCCCAACTCACCAAACGCACGTTTCTCGTTGATATACTCTTTGTTATATCTGTTTACTTCATTATTTAGTACTTCCATAGGATAGACACGACCATTTCTGTTCTTTATGTCTGCTTGCATAAAGACACCTTTAATCTTATATGTCTTGTTCCCATTATCCTTTTCTTCGCAGATATACTCTACATCTTGAATTTCTTCTGATATTAATTTTACTGTCTGTGTCATACTGGATTCGCCTGTGTTACTACCTCTATATGAACTGCACCATCGCTAGTTGCAGTTTCATTTATAACTGAGAGGAAAAATGATTGTTCAGCCGCATCTAGTAAAACTGCATCACCAGCATTTGCACTGTCACTGTCAGTACCATCTAATATAACAATGTCACCAGCATCTGAACTATCTGAATCTGTTCCGTTTAATGCAACTCTAGCACCTGTATCACTACCAACTATCGGTGACCTATCACCCTCTGGTACTAGCGTTATTGTTGTGTTTGCTCTGAGGTATAGTCCGTTTGATGATGTTACTGTTGTTGAGTCGTCTGCATTTGTTAGTTTTACAAATACATCATTTCCACCAAACTCACTTAATCTAAATGCGTTACCATTACCTAACTTTCCTAGAAGAACTCCAGCAGCCGTATCGTCTGCAAGGTCAGTGGCAGCAACTGTGGTAACGTGTCTTATTAATTTTAAAGCCATCTCTATATCCTTAAATTGTTAACATTTCTTTCTCAAAATAACCCATGAGTTCTTTTTCGGAAACCCTGTACTTTTTAGAGATTTGTTGTATAGTTTTCTCAAAAGTATTTAGGAAATCTTGAGGTTTAGAGTCCATTTTTGAAAAAATATCATCAACTGCATCTCGCATTTTAGGAGATAACTTCTTATATAACTTAGATTTTTTGTGTTCATCTTTTTCCGTTACTGGAGTATAAAATGAATCAAACTTCCTCGGCATCTCCATTGTCCTTAACTACAGTTTTTACAAAACTATTTGCAACTTCTTTTCTCTTAACCTCTAAAGCTGCACCAATTTTATCTTGCATTGCAGATTTAAAAGAGTTCTCTGCATCAAGGTTTTTACCACTTTGTATTGCATTTACAAAATCTTCACTACTCACTATCATCTCCTCCTTGTTTTGGTGGTTCGTTATTATCATACGCATCTAATTCATCTGAACCAATAATGTTACCACCTTGTGATGGATATCTTGTGATACCATCTGTATTTCTTGGTAGATCTACTCCACCATCTTCTACGTCATCTCCTGCTTCTCTATTCATCTGTTTTTGCATATCATCAATCTCATGTTCAGTCATATTAAGAACATTTTGTTGTACCCATCTTTTACTAAAGAATGTTCCAATATATGATTCTATATTCTGTAAACTACTTAATTGATTTTCTAGTATTTCTGCTCTTTTGAGTTCTGCAAAATGACCATCTTGCATAAAGTCATACTGTATGTGTTGACTCATATTATCCCAATCCTCAAGAGTAATAACACCCTTGAGAATTAGTTGGGTTTTCAAAACATCTGTGAATAGAGGTGTAAACTTCTTTCTTAGTCTTTGTACAAACTTAGTAAATTTAAGTTCATCTCTTGTAATCTCTGTGGAACGACCAAGACTGAAACCTTGTTCTGCTTCTAGTCTTGAGATTGGAACATTAAGCGACCTGTATAATTTTCTCTGAAAATAAACTATATCATCTATCTCACCAAGATTAGAACCGCCTGGAAGTGTGGTAATCTCTGTTCCTCTACCACCCTCTCGTCTTGGTAACCAGAAATCCTCTAACATTGACATATGATTTCTATCATCTCGTATCTCACCAGTAGATGCATCATAGACCAGTTTGTTTCTGTATCTGTTCATCACATCTTTTAGATACTGTTCTGCTTTTATCTTCGGTAAGTTACCAAC
>VTLG01005079.1_pt1 | contig 10262 bp, 4 predicted proteins | sample 4694571 | NCBI WGS metagenome assembly VTLG01 (sample SAMN12604809, study PRJNA352737) | marine metagenome | biome: ENVO:00000447; feature: ENVO:00000209|ENVO:00000569|ENVO:01000036; material: ENVO:00002151; isolation source: viral sequences binned using virsorter ... | reverse complement strand
TAGTTGGAGCAGGTTATACTACTGCTACTTTTAATTTGGATGGTCAAGTTACTCAAACTGTGGGTGTAGGGTCTACTGCTGTAGGTAGAGTTGTTTCTTATGATCAGACAACAGGAGTCTTAAAATATTGGCAAGATAAGAGTTTAGTTGGATTTAATACTGATGGATCTTTAAAAACTGATCCTACTTATGGATATTCATTACATTCATTTACAGCTGATCCTACTACAGGAGGAAGTGTTAATATTGCTAGCAATGAAGGTACTCTGGGGATAGATACTAATTTTGGTACATCAGGTAGTCCTGGTATAAGTACTGTAATAAATAATAGAACATATTACCTTGGACAGAGTTTTACTCAAGGAGTTTCTAATCCCGAAGTTAAGAAATACTCTGGAAATATAATTTATGTTGATAACAGACCTTCTATTACTAGGTCTGCTAACCAAAGAGAAGATATCAAAGTCATTTTGCAATTCTAAAGAATCATGCCACAGGAAACAAATTTAAACGTCGCTCCTTATTTTGACGATTTTAATGCAGATGACCAATATTATAAAATATTATTTAAACCTGGATTTCCTGTCCAAGCAAGGGAATTAACAGGAGTTCAATCTATTCTGCAGAATCAGGTTGAAAAATTTGGTAGTCATGTTTTTAAAGAAGGTAGTTCTGTTACTGGTGGGGGAATTAAATTTTCTAATGCTTATAATTCTATAAAAATACAGTCTTTAAATCAAGGATTAGATGTAGCATCATATTTGTTAGATCTGGAAGATAAATTTGTAGTTGGTAGTGAATCTGGATTAAAAATGCAGATTAAAGGATTTATGTCTGACATATATCCTGATAATTCTTATGTTTTATTTGTAAGTTATTTAAATAGTGGAGCTGATAATAATCAAGAATGTATTTCTGGAGAAAGTTTACTTTTAGATGGAGAACCTTTTACTACTCTTGAAGATGATTTACTTTTTCAACCAGGAGAAGCAGTTGCTCAGTTGGTAACTAGTCCTGCATGTAGTTTTGTTGGATGCGCAGCTGTTTTAACTGAAGGAATTTATTTTGCAAGAGGATATTTTATTGAAGTTGAATCTCAAACTATTGTATTAAGTCCTTTTATTAATTCTGTTGATGCTAAAGTAGGACTTAGAGTTGTAGAAAATATTATTAATTCAGATCTAGATCCTGATTTGGCTGATAATGCTGCTGGATTTAGTAATTATACTGCTCCAGGATCTGATAGATTAAGAATAGAATTAAGATTAGATGCTGTTGATATTGATGAATTAGGTACTCCTAATTTTATAGAATTGATGGAGGTAGTTAATGGAACCGTTACTGCCACTCAAGATAAATCTCAATATAATGATTTATCTAAAGAATTTGCTAGAAGAACATTTGATGAGTCTGGTAATTATTATGTTAACCCCTTTTCCCTTACTCCTAGAAATACCTTAAATAATTTTGAAGGTAATAATGGAATATTTACACAAGATCAAACAACTTATAACAATAACATTCCTAGCGAAGATTTAGGAACTTATAAATTATCCCCAGGAAAAGCATATATTGAAGGATATGAAGTAGAAACTATAGTACCTGCTTTCTTAGATTTTGAAAAGCCAAGAACTACAAAGCTTTTAGAGAATCAAAGTATTAATTATGTTACAGGACCTACTTTTACATTAAACAATGTTTCAGGATCACCTATTATAGGATTGGGTACTGATTATACTGTCAGTTTAAGAGATCAAAGAATAGGTGCTGCTTCAACTACTGCTGCTGGTAAAGAAATTGGATTGGCACGTGTATATGATTTTGCTTTAGAATCTGGTTCTTATGATGCATCAAATGCTAATATTAATGAATGGGATATTGCTCTTTATGATATTCAACCTTATACTGAAATAACTTTAAATACTAGTCCTATTAATGGTCTATTTGTTCCAACTCATATTAAAGGAAAATCTAGTGGTGCTACTGGATATTTAAGAAATAATGCTGTTGGTGCTGCAATTACTGCTTATAATACTAAAGGAACCTTTATTACAGGTGAGCAATTAATTTTTAATGGAGAATTGAGTGGAAATATTGCTGCAGGAGCCACATCTTATAATACTAGTGATATTAAATCTATTCATGGAACTGTAAGTACAGCAAGTACTTTTAATTCAGATGTAAAACAAAGTAGTTTATTTACTTTCGGGGAAGTTAATGTTAGTTCTGCTACCACTTCAGGAGCATATCTAGGAATTTCAACTGTTACTAGTACTGATCCTAATAAATTCTTTAGTGGAATTGCTACAGTTGGTAATATAGTAGAATATAGTAATCCTGGATTAAATACTACTTCATATGCTAGAGTTGAAAGTGTTTCTCAACATTCTTTAACTATTTCTGGCGTAACAACTGTTGCTGGTATATGTGAGGGTGGATTACCTACAGTAATAGCTGGAGATGCTACTTCTGGATCTATTAACCCATCTAATTTTAAAATACTTACTTCTCAATTCCAATCTTCTTTAGATAATACTTTATATACTAAGTTACCTAAAACTGATATTTCTAATGTAGATTTAACAGATAGTAATATTACTATCAGAAAACAATTTGATGTAACTATTACTGACACATCAACTGGAGCTCTTAGTAGTGGTAGTGCTAATGAAACATTTTTACCTTATGATGAGGAAAGATATGTTTTAACAAGAACAGACGGTACTACAGAATCTTTATCTACTGATAAAATTAATTTTAATACAGGTTCTACTGAAATTACAATTAATGGTTTAAGTGGAAATGGTCCTGCTAAATTGATAGCTACTTTAAGAAAAATTAATGTAAAAGAAAAAATTAAAGAAAAGAAAAAGATTAATGTAGTTACTGTGGTAGGATCTGCAAATACTTCTTCTGGTATTGGTTCTACTACTTTAAATGATGGTTTAACATGGAATTCAGTTTATGGTACTAGGGTTCAAGATGAAGAAATTTCATTAAATGTTCCAGATGCTACAATTATCTATGGAGTATTAGAATCTAGTAATACTAATAATCCTGTGTTCCCTAAGGTATCTTTAAGTACTATTAATAGTGCCACAGGAAAAACTGGGGATTTGTTAATTGGTGAAAAATTTGTAGGATCAACTAGTAATGCAAAAGGAATTTATGTTCAAAAATATGATGATACTACAGCATGTTATCTTTATTTGAATGATTATACTTTCCAAGTAAATGAAACTATAACTTTTGAAGAATCTGGTATTACAGCTACAGTGTCTTCTACATCTTTAGGAGCTAATAATATTACTGAGCAATTTGATTATGATGATGGACAAAGAGATACTATCTATGATTATGCTAGAATAACTAGAAAATCTGGATATACTGCTCCATCTAAGAGATTAGCTATAGTTTTTGAATCTGCATATTTTACAGCATCTGATACTGGAGATATTACTACTATTAGTTCATATGATAATTTTAATTATAAAGATCTTCCTATAATTAACGATGCTAATGTAAGTGATATTATTGATATAAGACCTAGAGTATCTGATTTTTCAGGAACCACTCGTTCTCCTTTTGAATTTTTAGGAAGATCATTTACTGCATCTGGTAATTCAGCTGCTAATATTTTGGCATCTGATGAATCAATATTATTAGATTATTCTTTCTATCTTCCTAGATTAGATAAGATTTATTTAACTAAGGGAGGGACATTCCAATTAATGAAAGGAATTCCTGCAGAAACTCCAGAAGATCCAAATTCTGTTGATGGTGCATTAGAAGTAGCTTCTATTTCTTTACCTGCTTATCTTTATGATATTAATGACGTAGATATTAGTTTAGCAGAATATAAGAGATATCAAATGAGTGATATCAATAGGTTGGAGAGGAGAATTGAAAGTTTAGAATATTACACTTCTCTTTCATTATTAGAAAAAGATACTTTAAATATGCAGATTACAGATACTGATGGTTTAAATCGGTTTAAATCTGGATTCTTTGTAGATGATTTTTCTGATACTGAAAATCAACTTAAAAAGACTACTGTAAAAAATAGTATTGATTTTGAGAATGGGGAACTTAGACCTTCTCCTTATACTACTGAGCTTGATTTAGAATTAGACTTAGATAGTGCTAATGGAATTAGACAGACTGGTAGAGTAATATCTTTAGATTATGATGATGTACCTTTTGTTAGACAACCATTTGCTACAAAAACTGAAAGTGTAACCCCTTTCCTTATAAACTATTTTGGTGGTACTATTTTATTAACTCCATCTTCAGATGTGTGGATGGATCAAGTTGTTTTAGATGCTAAAAAAGAAAGTCAAACAACATATTCACAAACTAGTGAACAGGTTAAAAAGGGTGGATGGGACCCAGATACTGGATATAGTCCAGTAGTATGGGGTGGATGGAAAACTACATGGACTGGTGGAGGTAGTAGTACAAAAGTTAGTTCTAATAGTAGTACTCATTGGGGTGGATGGAGTAATCGTTCTGGATATAGAACTAGATCTAAGTATAGAACTACAACAACTACATTTAGAAGAAATCCTACTAAGATTAAACAAAAGAGAGAAGCAAAGAGATCTATAAAGAGAGAGACATTTAGTACTATTAACGATGGACCAAAGGTAATTAATACAGCTTTAACTCCTTACATGAGATCTAGAAATATAGATTTCTCCTGTAAGGGTTTGAAACCAACCACTAGTGTATTTGGTTTCTTTGATGGTGAAAATGTTAATAAGTTTATAGTTCCAAAACTTATTGAAATTTCTATGGTTACTGGAACCTTTGAAGTGGGTGAAACTGTTATAGGAACAACTAAAGATGGTAAAGAATTAATTAGATTTAGAGTTGCTGTATCTAATCATAAATTAGGTCCTTATGATGATCCTGGAGCAGTATATAATACCAATCCTTATTATTCATCTACTCCTCTTAGAAGGGGAACCGTTTTAATTGATAGTATATTACCAACATCTCCTGATGGATCTACTACTGATGTATCTTCAGATACTCTTTTGGTTCCAGCAGAATATTCTTCTACTTCCAATCTTCTTAATGTAGATACATTAAGTTTGTCTGATAAATCTAAAAATACTTATCATGGATATGTAGAAAAAGGACTTAAATTAGTTGGTCAAACATCTAGTGCTCAAGCAACTATTAAGGCTCTTAATTTAAAAACTGATAATTTAGGAAGTGTAAGAGGATCATTCTTTATACCTAATCCTAATGATATAACTACACCTAAATTTGAGTGTGGTAAAAAAGTCTTTAGACTTACTAGTAGCAGTACTAATAGTCAAAATGCTTTAAATGTGGGAACTGATGCTTCTCAAACATTTGATTCTACTGGTACTATTAAGACTATGCAGTCTACTATTATTACTGTTAGAAATATTAATACCCATACACAAATACAAACTGAAACTAGAAGTAGTACTAGTGGTGGAGGAGGTACTTATACAACCACATCTACTACTAATATAGGATCTGATAGTCAAGATTATAATCCACCTCAAAAACAGAGTTGGTCAGTACAAACTAATAATCCTAATTATGTAGAAGGAGCACTTGTTCAGGTTCAGGATGGAAAGGTAATTAATGTAGCTAATGAATATGGTAAGGAGACTGTTAATAGTAAAGCAGTTATTGAACAGCAAAATCTAACAGTATATAAGAGTTATGATGAATTTAATGCTGCTATTAAGAAAGATAAGTCTAGTACAAACACTACTGGACTTTTAACAAATACAGGAAAAGGTGGAACTGGTGCTGGAAGAAAGGTAGCTTTTGTTGCTCCTAGCAATTTAGATGTTTTTGATAAAGTCTATAATGATAGACTTGGTAGAGCACCTGATGGTGCTGGTAAAGCTTATTGGAAAAAGGATTTAGCAAAAAATCCTAAAACAGCAGCTGCTATGAAAGTTCTAGCATCTGGAAAAAGCAATCTAGCATATAAACATGCTGAAGCTACTATTGCTAAAGAATTAAATAGACATTTTGACGCTCAACAGGAAACTAAAGCTAAAGAAGCTGCAGGTGATGATTGGAAAGGTGCTAATGAATATTGGAAGAATGCAGATCCTGAAAGACATAAGAAGCAAGGTAATATTTGTGCTAACAAAACAGACCCTCTTGCCCAAACTTTCTTTGTACAAAATGAAACTGGTGTGTTTATCACTAGATTAGATTTATTCATGGCAACTAAAGATGAAACATTGCCATTAATAGTTCAATTAAGAACAGTGAAATTAGGAATGCCAACTGATGAAGTTATTCCTTTTGGTGAAGTTGTATTAGAACCTGAAAATATTTTCTTATCTGATGATTCTACAGAAGTTACTCCAGTAATATTCTCATCTCCAGTTTACTTATCACCAGGTCAAACTTATGCTGTTGTATTACTTTCAGTAAGTTCTAATTATAGTACATGGATATCACGTGTAGGTGAAACTGATATTCAAACTCGTAACCTTGCAGAATCTGAACAACTCTTAGTATCAACTCAACCTACTTTAGGTTCATTATTTAAATCTCAGAATGGAGAAACATGGAATCCGAGTCAGTGGGAAGATCTTAAGTTTACTCTCTATAGGGCATCCTTTAGTGAACCACAAGGAAATATTAATTTTGTAAATCCAAGTCTATTCAGTTATTCTGATGATATTAATGCATTACGTAAAGATTCATTTGAAATTACTGCAAATAAAATAAGAATTGGATTTAACACTACTATTTCTGATACTGGATTAACTTTAGGTAATACTATTCAACAGATGGGTAGTAATGCTACAGGAAATTATGTAGGATCAGCAGGAACAGCAAATGGTAATTTAACTGTTACTAATGCTGGTGTGGGATATACTCCTTCTTCTGGTAGCGAAACATATAATCATGTTCCTATGGTTACTCAGACTGGAAATGGAAGAAATGGAACATTGAACATGACCATAACCAATGGAGTAGCAGTAGCTGCAACTGTGGTTAATGGGGGTAGTGGATATTCTGTAGGTGATATAGTAGGAGTATCTACTGTTGGATTAACTTCACTTGGAAAGGATATTCAATTCTCTATTGCTTCTCTTAGTGGAGTTAATGAGTTTACTCTTGATAATGTTCAAGGAGACTTTGTAACTGGTGTTGGTAAAACAATGCAATATATTGCTGGTTCAGGAACCACTATTCTAAATTACACTGCTGGAGGAAATGTTTGGTTGTCAGGTTCTCCTGTAACAGTTAATGATGGTCTTCATATAAAGGTTAATCAGAAGAATCATGGTATGCATACAACTAAAGATGTAGTTACATTTGCAGATGTACAGTCTGATATTGCACCTACAAAATTAGCAGCAGATTATGATTCTACATCTACAGGTTCTATTATATTAGATGATGGAACTGACTTTACTTCTTTTGAAAATGTGGGTGTTGGTTCTACTAACTTAGGTTATGTGAAGGTAGGTAGTGAAATTTTATCTTACACTGGTGTAACCAACAATACCTTAACTGGTGTTAGTAGAGGAGTTGATTCTACTAAAACATTAACTCATTCTGATGGTGATTATGTTCATAAGTATGAGTTAAATGGAGTATCTTTAAGAAGAATTAATACTGATCACAATCTTTCAAGTTCTACTGTTTCTAATAGTATAGGTATAGATCATTATAATGTTAAGATTGTTACTTCAACTAATGGAGTAGATAGATCAGTTGGAACCAGTCTTCCAATTCTTCACTTTAATGATACTAAGTCTACAGGTGGAGAAGGTAGTTATGCTACTGATAATATACCATTTGAAGTTCTAAGTCCTATTGTTCAACACATAACTCCAATTAAGACTAATGTAGTTGGTCAAGTTAGAACCATTAGTGGATCAAGTATAGATGGATCAGAAACTCCTTATCAAGATCAGGGATTTGAAGATATCAGTTTAACTACAGATAACTTCATGTCTACTCCTAGAATGATTGCTTCTAGAATTAATGAAACTACTTCATTACCAAATCTTCCTGAGAATAAATCATTTACTTTAAATTTAGCTTTAGAAACTGACAGTCCAGCAGTTTCTCCTATAGTAGATCTTGATAGAGTTGCTATGATATTTACTTCTAATAGGATTAATAATCCAGTTACTAATTGGATTACTGACAATAGAGTTAATACTCTTGAGGATGATCCTAATGCCTTTGTTTATGCATCTCAACCAGTTACACTGGAAAATGGATCAACATCACTTAAGATTCATTTAGAAGGACATATAAACATTACTAGTGATATTAGAGCATTCTATGCATTATTAGAAGATCCTAATGATGAATTAGTTTATCAACCATTCCCTGGTTATAATAATTTATTATCCACTGGCCAGATTATAGATCCAGCAAAAAATGATGGATTACCTGATAAATTGACTGCTAAAACAGATGTTATAGCTTATACATCAGAACAAGTGATTTGGAATGATTATGAATGGACTATTGATAATCTTCCTACATTTAGAAACTTTAGTATTAAATTGGTAGGAACTGGTACTAATCAGGCACAACCACCTAGAATGAAAAATCTTAGAGTTCTTGCTCTTGCATAATATGAATTATTCAAATGTAGAAGGTCATAGTGACTTGATTCGTGATAATAGCACAGGTGCTATTTTAAATAATGATAAGAGTGAATATGATAATTATATCAGAATGCGTGCTAAAAGAAAGGAAGGAACAAATAGAATAGATAATATGGAGGATGATTTAAAATCCTTAAAGGATGATATTAATGAAATCAAAACTTTACTAAAAGCACTATCTAATGGCTAAAAACACTCTTACTTTTGATCCTAGTGCAGGTGTTGCCTATGGTGTCAATCTCACCATCAATACTGGAGCAGATTTAGATGCTGACTATACTGTAGTTGGTACTTCTGGGACTGCTTTTGATTTTACTGGATATACTGGTTCTGCTCAACTTGCTAAGAGTGTAGCAATTGGTTCATCTTCTTATGCATTAAAAACATTTGAAGTTGGATTCACTAGTGCTAAGGGTGGAGAGTTTAGATTATCGTTAGGTTCTACTTCTACTAGAACTTTATCTGAAGGTAGATATGTATATGATGTTTTAATTGGTTCTGGGTCATCAGTTTATAGAATAGTATCAGGAGATGTGTTAGTTATTGCTGGTATTTCATCAGCACCATAAATAAACTTATACTAGTAAAGTAGGATAAATGGCGCAACCAAGCACACGTGGAGAATTAATAGATTACTGTAAGAGGAAACTTGGCGCTCCTGTGTTAGAGATAAATGTTGCAGATGAGCAAGTAGAAGATTTAATAGATGATGCTGTACAGTTCTTTCAAGAAAGACATTTTGATGGGGTCTATCAGACCTACATGAAGTATAAGATAACTCAAGATGATATTGATAGAGGAAAGGCAAAAACAACTGGAGTTGGGATTACCACAACTACTGCAGAAGCAACTATTGTAGGAACTGCAACTACTTTTACTTATGAAGAAAATAGTAATTATTTGCAAATTCCACCAGAAATTTTAGGAGTTACAAAGATATTTCATTTTGATGGAAGTAATACTATTACTAACAATATGTTTAGTGTGAAGTATCAGTTATTTTTGAATGACATTTATTATTGGGGTTCAACTGAACTTCTTTCTTATGCAATGGTTAAGACATATCTAGAAGATATTAATTTCCTATTAACCACAGAAAAACAAATCAGATTTAATAAGAGACAAGACAGATTATATTTGGATATTGATTGGGGACAGGTTACTGTGGGAGACTTCTTAGTTATAGATTGTTTCAGATTATTAGATCCATCTGATTATGCTAGAGTCTGGAATGATTCATTCTTAAAGCCTTATGCTACTGCTCTTATTAAGAAACAGTGGGGACAAAATATGCTCAAATTCCAAGGAGTTAAATTACCTGGTGGAATAGAGTTAAATGGTAGAGAGATGTATGAAGATGCAGAGAAAGATTTAGAGAAAATAAGAGAGAATATGTCTAATACATATGAACTTCCTCCTCTTGATATGATAGGCTAATGGCATTAAATCCTTATTTCCTACAAGGGTCTTCTACTGAGCAAAATCTAGTTCAAAGTTTAATCAATGAACAGATTAAAATGTATGGGGTGGAGATTTACTACATCCCAAGAAGATATATGACGAAGACTACTGTAATACAGGAAGTCATAGAGTCTAAGTTTGAAGAAGCAATTCCAC
>VTLG01003339.1_pt1 | contig 10262 bp, 17 predicted proteins | sample 4694571 | NCBI WGS metagenome assembly VTLG01 (sample SAMN12604809, study PRJNA352737) | marine metagenome | biome: ENVO:00000447; feature: ENVO:00000209|ENVO:00000569|ENVO:01000036; material: ENVO:00002151; isolation source: viral sequences binned using virsorter ... | reverse complement strand
GCACGCGGCCTGGTAGCCCTCAAGGTAGCCGCCATGGTTCCAATCCACGACGGCTCGCTCGTACTCACATTCACCCTGACCACCGCACTCAGGACACAACGCATATCCCTTGTCCAACATGGATTGGTGATACCGCTGCGCCATCTTGTTCTGCATCTCCAAGATGGGCGCCACCGCCTCAATGTGCTTTTTCACGGCATTCATCACAAACCTCCTCCGTCAGAGTCTCGTCTAATGCATAGTCAATGTCGTGATACTCGCAGTACCCGATTACCGCATACATCTTCTCGCTCGGCGCAATGAAGGCATCAATCAAAACAGCCAACTTGCCATTGTCATCCACGATAAAACGCAACCAGTAATCCGACACATCATCCGCGCCCCACGCATACAGGCGAGTCGTTAAACCCTCGCCTGATGTCGCGGTTACCTGCCCTGCAACTGAAGACAGATAACTCAATGTCCAATCCTTATCACTCATCGTAACCCTCCGGTGGCCCATCTGGATCGCCATCTGCTTCGCCCGAAAACTTGCGCCGCGCCTCGTGGTAAATGTCAATCAGGCTTTCGCCATGCTTCTCGCACCACTCCTCCACGGTCATGTCGATGGCATCCTCCTCCATGTCCATGACCCATGCTTTTACTTTTCCCATTTCTACCTCCGTAGATTTTGAACCAACATTCTGTACAAAGGAGATTCTCACCATCCTTTGCATCAGCCTTCTCGCCACACTTGTGGCATCTACTGATGGGCAACATCCTTCATCCCCTCCAGCAAATGACAGATCACATCAACGGTCCAGCCATTGCCCAACATCCGATAACGCTGGGTGTTCGACACATGATCCGTGTACCCATCCGGCACGGTCTGCAATCGCTCACATTCGATGGGCGTCAACTTGCGCCACTTCATATTGTCAATCGCCAAGAAGTTGTTATGCTCCCATGACGAACCGCTCAACGTGGGAACCTTACCGTCCTCTGCTTTGATGCCGCCTTTGTTCTTGCCCCTTGGCACTTGAAGAATCTTCGGCACGTTGCTGGCGCGTTGTCCTGTAAGCGTGGGACTCTTGCCCTCTGGACTGACAACCTTGCGATCCTGGTAAAAGCCACTGCCCTCGGCCTCGCCGACTACCAAAATCTTCGGCTCCAGATTCCCGCCGGAGTTGGCGCACAATGTCGGCGCCTTGCCGTCAGGATGATAGACGCGCCGGTTGTAATCGTGGCCCTTCAAATCCGCCTCACCTGCCAGCAGCAAATCGTTATCGTCGGCAAAATCAAACACAAGCTGGCGCCGATTCTTCTGGAAATAGGATTTCAGATTCCCACCCTTGAAGTAGTTCGCGTCAATGCAATGTGACTTGTCCCGATCCGTAAAACCGTTCTCCAAGATGTCCTTCAGATAAACGCGCTTGTTCTCCGGCATGGAACGAACTGGAATGTTCGTCCAATACAGGCGGTCACGATTCTGCGCCGACACCAAGTTGGAGTTGATGCGGACCGGCTTCACGCCCAGATGCTCAGTGATAACGTCCTGATGCTCTTGCTTCATGTTGACGTTCTCCAACAGGAACCAGCGAGGCTTCAACGCGCGGAGCAAACGCACATACTCAAAGAACAGCGCCGAGCGCGGATCGTCAAAGTTCAACCGCTTGCCGGCCCATGAAAATCCTTGGCAAGGTGAACCGCCAATCAACAGATCAATGTCCGCGCCACACCCAACACCGTTTTCATCCTCGTAAAAAAGACGACCATGTTTTGTACCCACTGTGGTCACATCACCCAGATGCACCGTGTCAGGATAGTTGGCCCTCGCCACCTCAATCGCATACTTGTCGATCTCGCTGGCAAAGTAATTGGTGACAGGAAAGCCTGCCCTCTCAAGGGCAAGCCTCCCACATGACATTCCGTCAAACAGCGACAGCACGATCACAATACTTCTCCTTCATCTGAGTATGCGTAAGCTCGTCAATCAGAACCCAATTCCAAGTGTCACGCATCTGCCAAATCTCAATCCACAAGTCTCTGTGATGCGGCTGATAAGAAATGACATAGTAATAGTCATTCCACTTATGAGCATCCAACATCTCATCACGATCCTTGAACAATGCGTGGATCAAACGAACTTCTCCGCCTCTCGGATTTTTGTTCGCCGCAACAAACGCCGCAGCAAACTCGTCAGCCTCAAACCGAGGGAATGGCCACGCATATGCCTTGGCCTCCTCAATGAAATTAGCCGCACCGCGTGGGTAGTTGTCATAATGCTTGTATGCCCACACTTCTTCATTCTCATCCTCAAAGATGTAAATCGCTCTAGTTCCCATAACGAACCTCCATAAAACCTTCATGCTCAAGGAGGCAACGAACCTCCTCACGATCAAACGTGTCGCCCTCAAACTTGGGACTCTTAGACACATACTCACACGCCTTACGAATGTTCGACTCATCACAGTCGAACTCGTAAATGCCGCCCTTGCCGTAAAAGCTCAGAACGTATTTGGTGAACGCCTCACTCATCATCCGCTCCCAAAACATTCTGCATCAAAACTTTAGCAACAACGGCACGCCCGTAATATTCGCGCGCCTCTTCCGAATCATCTGCATCCTGATCTTCAATGAAACGATCCAAAGCCACTTCCAAAACATTCCACTGTTTAGCGGTCAGAGATATCGCAATCAACTTACCCATCGTCGTCCTCCATTACATGATGAAACTTGAAACACGAACCATGACACTTGTCACAGTCAACAACGTCGCCATATGGCGTTGGCTCGTACCCATGACCGGCGCACCAGTCACAGTATACAATGTATTCGATCCGTGAACCTTGGACCTCAATTCTTTGCTGTATTTCCATAACGTCCTCCAAGACTGATATTTAATTGTTATTATACACAGGGCGAGACAGTATGCAACAACATAAGAACCGTGTCTCGTTTGTCACGTTTGGTACAGTATTTTTGCTGAAAAAAAGTTTTTAAAATTTTTTCAAATGGGGTGTGACAAGTGTGACAAGTGTGACAAGAACCTCGCAACACGAGGCAGAGCAAAGGTTTTTCCTTGGCACACTTCTAAGCATTTTTGGCACACTTGTCACACTATGGAGACACTATAGGACAACATCTCAAAAACCTGGTAAAAGCCCTGGATTCAAAAAGGCTTCAAAACGGCCTTTTTATGGGGTACTAGTGTGACATGTGTAACAAGAAGACAGACATTCTTGCAGATGACATTGAGGCCGAGACTGGACGCAAATTGACCCAGCGTCAGCGTGAGTTTGCTCGGCACTATGTTGAAGGTATCTATTCCAACGCCGAATGCGCCCGAAAGGCAGGATATGCATCTAACTCAGCAGCCTCTATTGCTGGGCACTTGTTGGCAGGCAAAAAGTTTCCTCACCTCACCGACTACATACAAGAACTTCGTGAAGAGCGAGAACGTCGTTATGGCGTGACCGTGATGGGTCAGCTCAAACGTCTTCATGAATTATCGGCTGGCGCCGAGGAAGCAGGTCAGTTCTCAGCGGCAATCAATGCTGAGAAGATTCGATCTGCACTTGGTGGCTTGACCGTGGACAGGCGAGAGAACATTCATCAGCTAGACGATCTGTCTCGAGAAGAGATCACCTCTCGATTGAATCAACTCCGTCGCGAGTATCCGCAGGCGTTCATTGAGGGTGAGTATACGGAGGTAGTTGATGCCGACACCGGAGGCGAACTTTTGGAACACCATCCGCAGGAACCTGCCGAGTAACTGTCATACAACCCGAATCGAAAACCGCCATGGCGGCGGCGTGCCCGACGTACATGTAGCATGGTCAGGGCTTGTGTTCTGGTTAGAATTAAAAACAACAAAAAACAATACTGTCAGAATATCTCCACAGCAAATCGCGTGGAATACCGCGTATTCTCGTTCGGGCGGCTTGTCATTCATCTTGGTTAAGCACCTCTCTTCGGGTGACCTAATTTTGTTTCGGGGCGCGAGAGCCTTGGATGTAGCCAAGTCGGGACTGGCGGCTGGGGCCGAGTTTCGGGGTTCGGGATTCGGGGATTTATGGGACGCGGTTCGGGAGACTGGGGTCCGGCACCTAGAGTCAGTGCTATCGGGACTTCGGGATTCGGGTTCGGGATTCGGGGATCTTGCCCAGGGCCACCCAGGGACTGGGGCGCCAGTACTAGGGTCACAGCAACCTAGGCTTGAGGCAAAAGAAAAGGAGGCCTAGGCCTCCTCCTCCTTTATGCTGTCCTCAATCTTGTCGATTAGGGCGCCGAAGGCTGCGAACCAATCCTGTTCTTCAGGTTCCTTGTCGCATTGCTCAACGACAATGTGCTTTATGTGCATGACGATATCTTCTTTAGTCATTTCACTGCCTCCACAATTTGAGTAACGCCATTACCTGCCTTGTAGCATAGCAAGCAATCACGACATTTTTGTCCCGTGCAATTTTGTGCAACGTCACTGCCCTTTGATACATTGTTAAACGTCCGATCAAAAAACTCCGGCGGCTGATTCATTACCGCGTCAATGCGCGGGTTGCTGTAAATCAGAATCAGATTAGCTGGCTTTTCATGCTGGCTGTAAAACTTGCGGATAAAATTCTTGCGTTTTGTCCACAAGGCAAAAGAGCAATGCGGATTGTGCAACGTGATGTTGTGGAAATTTTCCAACATGGTCATGTTGATCAGCTCACCGTGAGACGAGAAACGGAAAAACGCGTCCAAGATTGTTGGCAACATATGCGACGGAATCAAACCACCGGAAAGAATATCGCTGTTTTCTTGCCATGACGGAGCGCAATTCTTGCGTAGTCCGTTTAACATAGACATAGAATAGCATTTCCGGCAGATGATATCATCCGCGCTTGAGTTATACATGGATATGCAAAACTCATTGGTTAACGTGTTCGTGTTTAATGAGCGGATGTCTTGCAGTTTTCCGCTTCCATTCGATATACGCATGATAGTCCTCCATATAAACAATTAAATTGTATATCAGGAACAAGTAAAAAACAAATATATATTCAGGTTCGGGACCAGGCAGGCGACCAGGGTTCGGGGCGCAGCCTTTCGGGTTCGGGATTCGGGACTAATAAAAACGCCCTGGGCATGGCCCAGGGCGCCGTCCGTAGTTGGAGGACTACGACTAATAACTAATGGAATGGTCTCGAGAAGGAAGGAGCGCGACACCTGCCGCGCTCCCCGTTGTTAGGCGTATTCAGATTGGAGATGTTCGTCTATCTCATCTCCATCCTGTATTTCGTTGTGATAGTAATGCCCATCTTTGGAATACTCGCCATGATATCCGCAGCCATACTCCACATAATGCGCGACCAGATTGAATCCTTGTTCAATCATCGCGTCATATACAGGGATTGGTGGCGACCACGCGGTATCAAATTTGAACACATATGTGCCTTTACCATCGTCCGCATCATAGATTTCATCTGAATCCCATGGCTGGCAGACATCCCATTTCGTCCCCCAATTATCACAGCACCAATCATACCAAGATGCTGTCCCATGGTCGGCAGCCATCTGGTCTAGCTCTTCTTGGGGAATGGCGATGTTCTTGCCGTCCTCATCTATGCGCCACAATCTATGGGTTTCCCCATCAATAGTACACGCGCCAGACGTAATGCCCTTCAGTGCATCCGGCATTGGCTTGATATAGGCGCACATCTCTTGATTCATGATGGCGTCTTTCAACGCCATCATCTTGTTTTCGTCCTCATGGGACACATAGATTACATTCTGACACCAATTAGGCATAGATAGATACCTCCTTTTCTGTGAGACGAATGTCCAATTCACCGAATAATGCGACTCGTTTCATCTGTTCTTCAGACAATGGGATAAACTCTGCGAAATCGTCTCCGCTCACAGCGTGAGTCTTTTCCCATAAATCCTTGACGCGAGGAGAATATCCGCGCGCATAGATGACATGGCATTTATTCTTGCTGATAATGTCACGCTCTGGCGATGGCGACATCACATAGATGCCCTCATCCTTAACAAGCCACAGACCATATTCATCTGTGGTCTCGTCTACATAAGGAATCTTGCGCTCGTTACTCAGCATGTGCTGAATCATCCGCGTAAACTCTTTGCTTCTAAACTTCAGTGTAGTCATTTAGTCCTCCAATAGACTGTTATTGATGTCCTCATTATATCGAATAACAAACTAAACACAAACAAAAAGGGCGGCATCTCTGCCGCCCTTTCCGTCCTATGGAGGAACCCTAGTCGTGAATGTGTTCCCAGCCGCGCGGATTGTCATCATGCCCTTCCGGCACATAACGCTCCGTGATTTCATATTTGATCCCTAGGCTGTCCAGCTTGTTTAGATACTTGGGAAAATCAACGTCCTCTTCCAGTGCGAAGATGTTTCCCATTGGCGTCTGATATGAATAGGAAGATAGATCGTCCGTCGTCATCCGCGCGCCGCGCAGCTGTCCTTCAGAGATGATCCCCCACCCGTGTGCTTCATCAGTTATAAATACGATATTCATTTAGTCCTCCATAGACAGGTTGAAAAATGTGGAGTGCTGTTCGCATCACTGGTCGGCGGTCATCGCGACTCCACAATCTGAGTATACACACATGACCTTCGGGCACAAGAAAAAAACAAACGAAATCCTAGTCGGGTTCGGCAGGTGAGTCGGGTTCGGGTTTCGGGATCGGGACTGGTGATGGCAGAGGCTAGGCTGGCGCCGCCTCTGCTATAGGCGTAAGACTATAGCATCCAAAATCCAGGCAAATAAAAAGGAAGGCGGCTAGCGCCGCCTCCGCATGATGTGAAGTAAGATGGCGCAATAGAAGGCTGCGCCAGCGTGTAGGATCATGGCTAGTCGCATGACCTGATCGACCAGATCATCGAGCGGTGAGACCAGCCCGTATAATCCATGCGCGGTGGCTAGCAGGAATAATCCTGCTAGCCCCATGCCATATTTGATACTACGCATTGTATGCGTCACGCCATTCTGGCGTGCATTGCATGAGCTGTCCGTATTGCTTTACGTCCAGCGCGTAAGTATCGCCATATTCGCCTTCAGGACATAGGCTTGACGTTACGAAACAAAACCATCTCGCGTAAGGATCGTTCTGTTCATTGTCTGCCACTTTGTAGGTTTTCAAAACCTTCCACAAAAAATCGCCGTTGCTGTAAACAGCATATGGCTTGTTTTTGTCGGCAGTTTTTCCGAAGGGATTTTTCTTTCTAGTCATGTTGTAGTCCTCCAAAAAGCGGCGGCGGCACAATGCCGCCGCCTAGGTTTATCACTTCCACTTGAACATCTGGCGAATTTGCGTGTATGCCGCTTTCGCCTCATATTCAAATTCCTGCGGATCGTGATATGCGAGGCCTGCCTCAATGGCGTGCCTCTCAACATCCTTCCGCTCTAAATTCCAAAACTTAGCTTGGCTTTTTGCGAAATCGTGTTGATCCTTTAGGCCATGCAGGCCAACTAATGCCTCGCGCCATAGCGTCAGCATCTCTTTACAGAAAGCAATCTGTTCCGCTTCCGTTAATGCCTCATATGTATGGCGACGAGCAAATTGTGATTTAGTCATTTAGTCCTCCAATAGACTAGGGTTGCTTTGGGGTCGCTGGGCTATTGCCTTCCGATTTCCCTTAATGTCTTATGACATTAAGCTAATATGAGACTACATGCAACACTAAACAACAAATAAAATGCATTTTATTTGTCATCAATTTGACACCAGCACAAAAAACCTTGTAATAAAATTACCCTGTCGCCCAGGCCAGGCGTAATAATATTAGGGTTACTTGGGACAATATCGGGCAACATGTCAAATTACTGACGCCCCACCCCCTTGATTTTTTGGGCGCGGGCGCGCGCCCACCCACCCGCCCTAGATGGGTACATTTATTCTCATGTTTTTCTGTTCGACCTAGGCACCAGTTGCAAGATCCACAAATTAATTGTACGAAAGCCTAAAGGAGTCCCTAGGCGTGGAAAAAATTTCTGATGTAAATTCATTTGAGATGTTTGGTCGAATGTGTGTGTTGTTGGACAGTGCGCCTTGGTACAGGGACCAACGGATCAAGGATCTTGGCTACCGGTTCATTCCTGCCATCGAGCATGGGAGGGTTCGGTATTACATGCGGGATGATTCACTGATTGGGTTTTGCACTTGGTGTTACATGACATGTGAGGAGGCTGAGACGCGGGAGTATAGTGGCCGTGATGTGTTTTCGCGGACTGGTGGCGACCAGTTGTGGGTCATGGACATGGTTGCGGTTGATAGTGTATTGTATATTGCGAGAGACATGCGCCAGTTTTTGAGTGATGTCACGGATCACGATGTGGCGTATTGGAAACGTCCTGACGGTAGGCAGGGCAATGCCTGGAGATTGAAGCATGGGTGAAAGCAGTGGCGGCGGCGGCAACGAATCAGACAACCAACAGGATGATGGTGGCCGCAGACCTGGCGATCCACAGGTCTTTGGTGTAGACGGCGTATCGAAGACTGGCAGTACGTCCAAGGACCAGCAGATTGGTTTCACGGATGGGCAAGGTGGCAAGGGCGCGAACTTTGACGCGCTTCAGGGTGCCACGCGCCAGCAAACTACGGCTGCGGTAGCGGCGGCTGATGCGGCACGGAATGCTGGTGGCGGCGACACGGCGGCACAACAAGCTGTAAGAGGCATTTTAGACAGTTATGATCCTAGTGCCGTGAATCGTCAGGGCAACCTGACGGATAGTGGACGCAACCTTGTCAATGAGGCGGCGCAGGACGCGCTTGAGTTTGAGCGTATAACTCAGGATCAGCAGCGCGCACAGGCTGCATCTGATCTTATTGGAGGTCTTACCACGAATCTCGGTGCCGGTGTGGCGCCGCAAGTTGCTCCATCAAACTTTGATTCTCAGCTTGTAGATTTTCTTGACGCGCAAGCGGCAGAGGACTTTCGTGCGGCAGAGGTAGCGGGGGTTCGTGCTCCGTCCAACATTGGTTTTGATATAACGCAACCGGGGATCACTCCTGCGGAAGCGGCTCGGTTTGACGCCATGGGTGTGGTGACTCGAGACTTGGCTCCTTTGCGTGCAGAACTTGCTGCGTTACCAACCAACATTCTTTCGCGGCGTCTTGGCCCCTCTCTTTATGAAGGTGAGACGATTACGCAGACGCCAGAACGTAGTGCGGCATTGTCTGAGCTTCAAAAACGTGCGGCGGCTGGCGATGTTGTGGCGCAGAATGTTATTGAAGCGCAACGGGATGCAATTGAACCAGGGATTACGCCTGCTGAGTTTGCACGCATTGACGCGGCGAACAACCTTTCGCAAGCATTGTCTGGAATCACCACCTTGCCCGAAGCCGCCACTGCGGACGCGATTTTGGCTAGAAATCAACAGACACAACGAGACATTCAAAATCTTTATGATTCTATTGACGTTCCTGAGAGTGCTGGGGATTTTGCTGGCGCTGGAGCCACGGCTATACAGCCGCCCATTGGTCGAAGCATGGGCGGAGCGAATGAATTATTTGGTGGCACAGGAGCCACGGCTCCCGATCCTTTGCTCACAACGGGCACGGCACCTGGGGTCGAGGACTCTGTAGTGGGTGGTCCGATTGCCGCCACTGGCGGTCCGATGCAGCGGGTAGATCCCACACAAGTTGGTGGCATCTCGGTTCCCACACCTCCGCCGGATCGTTTCAAGACAAACGCACAGCGTGACTTTTTTGAGAATCTTGCTTCGTTGCCTGGAGGGCAGGCTCAGTTTGATGCTGAGTTGGCGAATCTTGAGAATCGCGGTTTTACAGGTCGCCGGATTGCCAGTGTCATTAGTGAAGGCGGTGTGCCGAACTATGATCCGTCTGCACCGGAAGGTTTTCGTATTCGCGGTGCCACGGGCACGAACTTCGTTGATCTGCCGTTTTTGGGCACGACGCCGATCTCGACTTACACGGGGCTGGACAATCCCAACGCACCGGCGGACACCAGTAGCGATGAACCGGTGACTGCAAAAGCGCCGAATGATCCGTGTCCTGCTGGGTATCAGCTTATTAATGGTGTATGTCAGCCTGTGGATGATGTAACACAAGCGCCACCACCTCCAGGCTCTGATTTCCAGATCAATCCGACCACGGGACTGCCCACGGTGTTCCAACCGACGACGGTGGCAACACCAGTTGGTCAGATTAATCCGTTTGTGCTTCAACCGTCACCACCGGTTGGGATCAATCCACCGGCACAAGGCATTCAGGCACTGTCTCCAACGGGGGCGGCACTTGGCAGGCAG
>VTLG01005078.1_pt1 | contig 10263 bp, 16 predicted proteins | sample 4694571 | NCBI WGS metagenome assembly VTLG01 (sample SAMN12604809, study PRJNA352737) | marine metagenome | biome: ENVO:00000447; feature: ENVO:00000209|ENVO:00000569|ENVO:01000036; material: ENVO:00002151; isolation source: viral sequences binned using virsorter ... | reverse complement strand
TTTTGATTATGTTTCTAGCGTTTTATTAGAATGGGCAAAATTGAAAAAAAACAAAACAGTAGACAAAGTTATATCTGCACACAATCGTATGTATTATTTTACTTTTAATATACAAGAGGAAGTTAGAATTATGCGACAAATAATTAGCGAATATCGTGCAGACAAAAATAGAGCAATTGAACGAGCAAGAAAAGCAGAAAAAAAAATAACAGACTTAGAACAAACATTAAAAAAATATATAAAATTATGAGTTACAACGGATGGACTAATTACGCAACTTGGCGAGTAAATTTAGAAATGATAGACGGTGACCACGATTTGGCAGGGTGGGATGCTGATCAATTACAAGAATGGGTTGCTGAAATAATTGACCAACAAAGTGAAGGTCTCGCAAGAGATTATGCACACGCCTTTTTAAATGATGTAAATTGGTACGAAATAGCAGACCATTTGCGAGAGGAATATGGTTTATGTAAAGGTTGTAATGAGCCAACCACAGAGGATTATTGTCAAGAATGCGAAAATGAAAATAAATATTCATATTACGACAAATTATGATAAAAGATAAAATTATTGATTTGTATACCGAGATGGATATGCACGATAAAGAATTTATGATTGGTTTATTGGCAAAGGATATATTTGTGCCAGTAGAAATTGATTATCAAGATGGTGGCAAAACAGTTGCACATTGTATGGAATTAGATCAAGAAATGCCTGTATGTTTTAACGGTGCATCTTTGCAATTAAATTTAGAAGATACTATAAAATTACTTAAAAAATGAGAAACAATATTGTAGCAGGTGTAGAGCCTAATTCTAATTTTATAAATTGTAAACAAGGATATTTTAACCAAGGTAAATATGCAGGTAAAATGTTAAAAAACGTACCAGCAGGTTATTTATTATGGACTTTAGAAAAAGCCATTAATTTAAATAAATCTGAAGTGGATATTTTATGTAAAACACTACAAAACAAAATAAAAAATATAAAAAATGGAAAAAAGTATTAGATTAGATACAGATATTGTCATAAGAAGAAAACTTATAGATGGCAAATGGGTGATCACCATAGCAGAAACAGATAAGGATTGGTGGTTTAAAACAAAAAAAATAATTAATGATATTATTAATTGATGCAGATTCGTTAGTTTTTAGTTCTTGTTACAGAGAAAAAAGTGAATTTTTTGAGAATATAGAAGATGCACAAGCAAAATTTAATGAGGTATTTCAATCAATAATAAATGATTTAGAGGAATTATATTATATAGAGGATATTAAAGTTTTTAATGGTGCAAGAGGTAATTTTAGAAAATTAATTACACCAAAATATAAGGCTCATAGAATAGATATGGTTAAACCACCATTACTAAATGAAATGCACTATTATGTTACTAAAAACTACGATTCTATAAATGCTTGTGGATATGAAACAGACGATATAGTTGCTAAATATTGGTATGAAATTTCAGAGGTAATTGGTAGAGATGAGGTAATGATCGTTTCTTTGGATAAAGATTACAAACAATTTCCTTGCCTGTATTATAATTATCATCATAAACATCAAACGGTGTTAGATATTTCGCCACAACAGGCATTATATAATTTTTATGAACAAATGATAGTTGGTGATACTGCAGACAACGTAAATTATTTTAGAGGAAAAGGTGTTAAATTTGCCAAAGAATATTATAAAAATTGTAAAACAGAATACCAATACAGGAGAAAATTGTATGAATTATTTAAAGATAAATACAAATCAAAAGCAAAAGAAAAATACGCAGAATGTTATAATCTGTTAAAATTAAGAACACAATAAAAATGGAATTGACGTTAGAAGAAATAGAAAATATAGTAACAAATCATTTAGATATTGATTTAAGAAAAAAAACTAGAGCCTATCCATATCCAATGTCTAGGTTTATGTATTTTAAACTATGTAAAGAATATGGACCAAGACGCGAAAATAAAACTAAAACAGAATTTTATTCAACGGAAAGAAAATACAATCCTCCAACAATAGCTTCCATAGCAAAAACAATGAATAAACATCACGCAACAGTTATTCACGCCATAAAAACCATAGACAATATATTAGAGGTAGATAAAAAATTTGCCGAAAAATACCTTGAATTGGAAAAATTAATTTTAGATAAAATAAATAATGTAAATAATGAAAGTTCTATTATCAGATATAAAAGCAAATACATCTAATCCTCGTATAATTAAGGACGATAAATTCAAAAAATTAGTTCGTAGTTTAAAAGAGTTTCCTGAAATGTTGGATAAAAGACCTATAGTCGTAGATGAAAATATGGTTATTTTAGGCGGCAATATGAGATATTTAGCAAGTAAAGAAATAGGGTTGAAAGAGGTAGAGGTTATTGTGGCAGATAATTGGACAGAAAAACAAAAAAAGGAATTTATAATAAAGGATAATGTAAATTATGGTGTGTGGGATTGGGATATATTAGCAAACGAATGGCACAATGAAAAATTAAATGAATGGGGTTTAGATGTTTTATCATTTACGGATGAGTATGGAGAGGAAACACTAACAGAAAATAATATACCAGATGAACTTGATCAAGTAACAATAAATTTTAGTATGCCAAATTATACTTATGTAAAAGTGGAAGATGAAATACAAAATTTAATAAAAAAATATCCTAATATTAAATGCAAAATCCAAAACTAAATGTTCTAATATATCCAATGCTATCAGTGGACAATTTAAATTCTGATAGTAATTATATAATTATAAAACAATTATGCAACGAATTAATTAAGACTAGTAAATACAATTTTTTCTTGTTGATTGATAAAAACAGAAATTATGTAAGAGATAACTTAAATCCATTGGTAAAGATATTGTCTGTTCCACTACCAAAATCAAAAAAACATCAAGTAATATATTTTAATAGCAATTTGTTTAGAGAGTTATTTAAAAAATATGCGTTTGATTTAGTTTGGAATAATGTAGTCGAACAAGGACATCATTTTAGGTATTTTGAGGACACTTTGTTAGATAGTCAGAGATTTAAAGTTTTTAATTATCATCATTATGTAATACATCGCAGTTTAGAAAATTTAACCAACTATTTACCTTGCCAACATATTTTATATGACCAATTGGTCGGAAGTTTAGGTGCAGACCTAAATTATTTTCATACAGAATATTGTTATAAAATGTTGGAAGAAGAAGCAAAGGATATTTTAAGTATAGATAGCATAAAAAAAATAAAAGATAAAAGCGTTATAAAATTAGGCGGTTATAATAATCAAATAAAAACTAGCAAAAAATACGATAAATTTACTTTTATATTTAATCACAGGTTAGATGGATATAAACGTTGGCAAACCACTTTTGATCAATTTGATAAATTATACGACAATGGATATGAATTTCAAGTTATAATTACTGCAGGTGATAAAGCCAACATAAATACCATCAATAATAAACCATATACCATCGTAAAAAGTTTTACCAAACATAGCGATTATATAAAAGAATTATCCAAATGCCACGCAAATACTATAAATAGCATCCACGAAACATATTGTATAAGCATAGCGGAAAGTATATTAAATAACCAAGTTGTAATTTTACCAAATCGTTGCACCTTTCCAGAATTGGTAGGAAAAGATTATAAATATTTATTTGATAATACAGAACAACAATATGATATGTTAGTCAGTATTATAGAAAATAATATAAAAAAACAAGAATATTCTACATTTGATCAATTAAAACTAGAAAATCACGTTAATAATATAGACAAATTGTTTAGGAATTTAGCAAAGCCTGACAAATCAGATATTTTTAACAGAATAAAAAAAGATATTACAAAAAAGAAAATAAAAGAATATTGTAGTAAAAGACCAGAGATAGATTTAGAAAAGTTTAGATCATATATATTTAGTTTAGGATATGCAAGTCAAAGTTTTCCTAACGTAAAAATAAAATTTATACTAAATGAATTAGGATATGACTACAATATCAGCAAAAATAAGTTTATAAGATGAGTAAATCCGACAAAATCCGACAGACAAAGACCAATTTAATAGAAGCACTTGAAAAATCTATGGGGGTGATTACCACAGCTTGTAAAAAAGTAGGAATACATAGATCAACGTTCTATGAATATGTAAATAACGATCAAGAGTTTAAACAACAGGTAGAGGACATTGGTAATGTGGCACTTGATTTTGCAGAGAGTAAAATGTTTGAGCAAATACAAGAGGGAAATACACAATTAATAAAATTTTATTTGTCAACCAGAGGTAAAAAAAGAGGTTATGTGGAAAGACAAGAAATTACAGGTGCGGAAGGATTGCCAAACGATATAAAAATTGAAATTATTAGAAACAAAGATACAGAGTAATATTGTCTGCGATCATTTGTTAGCATCAGACAAAAAAATTACCATTGAGCAAGGCGGTACTCGATCTGGTAAAACATATAATATTTTAATTTGGATCATATTTTATTATGCGCCAAAAAATAACCGCAAAATCATAACTATTTGTCGTAAAACTTTTCCTGCATTACGCGCTACAGTAATGAGAGATTTTTTAGAAATATTAAAATCAAACGATATGTATAGCGAGGAACAACACAACAAAAGTAGTTCGGAATATATGTTATATGATTGTCTTGTAGAATTTATTTCTTTAGACGAGCCAAAAAAGGTACGCGGTAGAAAAAGAGATTTATTATTTATAAATGAAGCTAATGATTTAACATACGAAGATTGGCAACAATTACTATTCCGTACTAAAGAAAAAATTATAATAGATTATAATCCATCGGATGAGTTTCATTGGATATACGACAAAGTAAAAACAAGAGAGGACGCAGATTTTTATATAACAACATTTAGAGATAATCCATTTTTAGAGGAATCAATAAAAAAGGAAATAAAACGTTTAAAAGATACAGACGAAAATTATTGGAAGATTTATGGTTTAGGACAAATCGGAATGTCTAAAAGTATTATATTTAATTCACATATTTGTGATTTTATTCCAGAACAAGCAAAATTTTTGGCATACGGAATGGATTTTGGTTATACAAATGATCCTACCACGCTTATAGGAATTTGGAAACACGATACCAATTTGTATTTTAAGGAATATATTTATCGCAATGGTATGACAAATCAAGATATAGCAAAACAATTACAACAATTAGGATTAAATAGGAGAGATGAAATATTTGCAGATAGTAGCGAACCAAAATCTATAGAGGAAATATATAGGTTTGGTTGGAATATAAAACCAGCCATAAAAGGCAAAGATTCTATTAATATTGGTATTGATACATTACGCAGATACAAGTTGTATGTTACAAAGGACAGTCCAAATACAATTAAAGAATTTAGAAATTACAAATGGAAAGAGGACAAAAATGGCAATATATTAAACACTCCATTAGATTTTAATAATCATAGTATTGATGCAATACGCTACGGAACTTATAGTAAATTGTCTAGACCAAACTATGGTAAATATGCAATAACTTAAACTATTTTGTAAAAAATTTTGTTAATAAAATAGATCTTATTATATTTGTTAATAACAAAAAGTAAAAATTATGACTACAAAATTTCAACACGTTGGTTACCATTTAGATGTATATTGTGTACATACAAAAAAATACCTTGGTAGCGTTGACGTACCAGACCATTTGCACAAAAATTGTATTGATCGTAAAAAAGGTTATTATGGACGTAAACAAGAAAAAATTGTTGCAACTGGTAGACGAGGTACAAAGGATATAAAATTTAGTGGCGAATATATTACAGAACTTATACCATTGTGTGGACGTATTGTTGGCGATCGTTTTGCAACTATTGCACAAGCACGAATGAAAAATATACAAATATATGGAAGATAATATACAAATTTTAGAAAAAAGAGCAGAGAACGCACAAATATTAGGCAAAGCAGTCGGCTTATTACGACAATTAAAATCTACACCTAATATTGGTTTAACACGCACTTTTTATCAAATTGACACAATTATAGATGAATTAAATAAAATAGAATTATAATTACTTTTTTTCATTATTTGGTTGGAAAGGCTCCCTCTAGTAGGGAGTTTTTTTTTGTCTTATATTTACACACAAAATCCTAACTAATACGTTATAATATTATGGAAATAAAAGTAAATATACCTGATCACCTTAAAGAGATTACTGTACAACAATACGCAGCGTATTTAAACATAGTAGATCAGTTTGAGAAAATGAAAGAAAAGAATCAGAACTCTGATGTATTTTATTTACTTAAAACTTTAGAAATTTTTACTGGTATAAACTATGAGGATGGTTTAAAATTAAAATTATCAGATGTAAAACGCATTATACTTAAAATAGAAAATTTATTATCACAAAAACCTGAATTAGTAACCAATTTTAAGATTGGTGATACAACATTTGGATTTATACCAAAATTAGATGAGATGACTTTTGGTGAGTATGTAGATATAGACACCAACATTTCTGATTGGGATAATATGCATAAAACTATGGCGGTTTTATATCGACCAATTAAGAAAAAAATAAAGGACAAATATATAATAGAGGAATATAAAGGTGATTTATATCACGAAGCAATGAAAATAATGCCATTAGATGCTGCATTTAGTGCGCTGATTTTTTTTTATCATTTAGGGATGGACTTGTCGATAGGTATGACGAAATTTTTGGAGAAGGACAAGAGTCAACCGACCTCACAGCAGTCGCAAATTTTGGAAGAAAATGGGGTTGGTATCAGTCGTTCTATAAACTTGCTCAAGGAGATGTTACAAGATATGAGGCTATAGGCAAAATGAATCTAAACACTTGTTTTTTACATTTGTGTTTTGAAAAGGAAAAAATAGAATTAGAAAATAAACAAATAAAGAAAAGTTTTAACAAATGAGCATAGGCGTACAGGCTTTTTATCGCGTTACACAAAAAATAAAAGACGAGTTGATATCTAACGTAAACGTCAATACTGTTACTTACGGAGATATAACGAAAATTGATTTAAACAAACAAAATATATATCCATTAGCACATATTTTAGTTAATAATGTTACACAGGCGCCGAAATTGTTAAATTTTAGTATGACTGTTTTTACTATGGATTTAGTAGATTATACAAAAGAAAGTACCACAGATATATTTTTAGATAATTCTAATGAACAGGATGTGCTAAATACACAGTTGGCAGTAGCAAACAGAATGATAGAAAAATTAAGGTCAGGAACAATATATTTGGATGGATTCCAATTAGATGGTGTTGCAAGTTGTGAGCCATTTGTAGATCGGTTTGAAAATGATATAGCAGGTTGGTCAACCTCTTTTAGTTTAACAGTACAAAATGATATAGATAATGAGGTTTAATAATTTACAATCTGCTTTAGAAAAATATCGAGATATAGTAATCAAGGAAGCAAAACAAGAACTTGTTACATTAAAAAAAGCTAATACAGGCGGATTAGTAGACAAAATTAAAAAAGGCAATGTTAAGGTTTATCCTAATAGTTTAGAATTTAATATTACAATGCCATACTATGCAGCTTTTGTAGATAAAGGAGTGAAAGGAAAAAATCCTAATAATTTATCGCCAAATACAAAAATACGCGGACAACAGGCGCCAAATTCACCATATAAATTTGGTAGTGGAAAATTTCGTGGCACTTTTAGCGATTTTGTAAATAATATGACTGACTTTGCAAGAAAAAAAAATATAAGATTTAGAGATAAAAAAGGAAGATTTACAGAGGGTGGTTATAAAAGTATGGGATATGTTATTGCATCTAATATTTACAATAGAGGTTTAGCACCAAGTTTGTTTTTTACAACACCTTTTAAAAAATATTTTACCGATGTGCCAAAAGAAATATCAGAAGCCTTTGGTTTAGATGTTGCCAATTTTATTTCATTTATTGTAAAACAAAATTTTAATCAAGATGTCTAAAATAAATGCTCGTAGTCCTTTTTATGCATCATTTAGTACTCCAACAAAACCATCACCAGAGTTTACTTGTACCATAGCAAATGGAACAGGATTAAGTATTAGTCAAGAGGGCATAATTACGTTACCACAATTTGAACAAGGAACATTAGATTCATTTACTAGTAGTGATTCGGGTTTTAGTAATGAAAAATATGCCACAGTAAGTACAGATACATTACGCACTTTGGTTTTTAAGATCGCTATACCAAATGGTTTTAGTAATACAAGCGATGGTTTTCTAAATTGTACTTTAACATTTACACAACCAAAAAGAGTTACAAGTGGAAGTACTCCAAGTTGTTCAGGAGGACCAACAGCAAATGGTAGCATACCAACACAAACATTAAACTCTGGTGGCAATACGGTTACGATAAATTTAGCATCTTATTTTTCAGCAGGTTCATCAGCGATTGCAGGTTATGCGGTAAAAAATTATCATACAGGATTTATGCAAGCCTCAATTAGTAGTTCTACATTAACCATAACATCTGCAAATTTAGGCGGAACAAAAGTACTTTATGTAGAAGCTTTTGACAACGATACCAATACTTGTAGACCAACACAATCAATTAATGTAACCATAAATGTTGCAAGTGCGTTTACTTGTACAACTGCAGGATTAAAAGGAGGAAGTATAGCACAGGATGGTACAATTACAGATCCAAGTTTAATAGGTACTATAACTGCTCGTAAATTGTCTTCAGGAGGTGGTACAATAACTAACGCAGGTGCTAATAGCACTACAAGTGCAGTTAGTAAAACATTATTTTTTGATATTACAGTACCAGGTGGTTATACCAATACTGGATCAACAATAGAATGTTCCAAAACTTTTTCTCAACCGGGTACAAGTTTAACAGCATTTACTTGTGATGATTTAACATTAACAGAACAAGGAGTTTATACTGATGGCTCTATAAAATTTGGAAAAACAAATAACGGAACATTAACGGATTTTAGTCCTAAGAGTTTTGCTGTGGTAGATGTTGATACCAGTAGAACATTAACATTATCTATTGTAGCGCCAAGTGGTTATTCTAATGCAGGATCAACCATTACTTGTACAAAAGTAGTAACACAACCTGCGAATATTCCTGTATGTGGAAGTGTATCATATTTCATTGCTTTAGATTTTGTTGCTACGGTAGAAAGTGATTTTTGCCAGTCAGGTTATAGTTTAAGAGCAAATACAAGAGTTTTTAGCACAGCAAGTGATATAACAGATGCCTACGGTCATACTGTTTGTACTGCGGCAGGTACGCCTTTTGCAGGTCGAAGCGATTACTATAGAGTAGATACATATTTAAATAATACAAGTGTAACAACTAGTAGTGGCCCTTTTTATATTTGGCAAATTAGCAACAGCGGTGTGATTGAAGATGTTTACTTTTGGGATTGTGCTAGTGGTGGTGATGGCGAAGGATTTCAAACTTAATTAATATGGCAACTTTAAAAACAGCAAATTTAGAAATATACATTTACACAGGTACTTCTGGAAGTTACAGTGATTCTGATTTAAGATATACTTTGCAAAAAGAAATAATTGCAGGTGAAACAAAAATAGTATTTGAGTTTGCAGAACTGGTCAGAGATTATCTCACAATGACTTTTAACAATGACTATACCTCTGTATGTACTTGGGTAACAACAATTGCTACATTAATAGACGATACAGGCGTAACATTTACTTATGGATCACCAGTAACAAGTACATATTTAGCTTTAGATGGTTACGGATATTATGAAGAAGAAATAAATCCACAAGGCTCAACAGATGCTTTGATCACAGCAAATACAATATATATACCAGAAGATACAGCAGGAAAATTACCACTATATGCACCAGGTGTTGGAAAAATTATTATCGATAGCACAACTACACAAATTACAGATGATGGCAACACCAACCAAAAAATACAATATGCAACCATTCCAGCCAATAGTTCAGAAATAAAAGTTTATGATACTGATGATACAACACTAAAAAAAACTATTACTGTAGTAAACGTTTGTGAGCCAAAATTTACAGTATATAAAATAACCTTTGTAAATAAACACGGTGCATTCGAGGATTTTTATATGTTTAAGAAAACTACAGAAAGTTTTGATGTAACAGACGAAAATTTCCAAAGTAATATTATTGACAATTCAACTGTAACTTATAACACTTATAAATCACAACAAACAAGATTTAATTTAAACGCAAAAACAAAATTGACTTTAAACTCTGGATTTGTATTGGAAGAATCTAACA
>VTLG01013865.1_pt1 | contig 10264 bp, 11 predicted proteins | sample 4694571 | NCBI WGS metagenome assembly VTLG01 (sample SAMN12604809, study PRJNA352737) | marine metagenome | biome: ENVO:00000447; feature: ENVO:00000209|ENVO:00000569|ENVO:01000036; material: ENVO:00002151; isolation source: viral sequences binned using virsorter ... | reverse complement strand
TTTATTAATACTATCCTTAACAAACTTTTGAATTCCTGTTGCACTAGAAAAATTTCCAGAAGTTAATACTACCTCATTAAGTTCTCTAAGTACTTCATTAGTTATATCTAGATACGTTGTTGCCATTACTTACTCTTATTAAAAATTTTATCATAGTTATCACGATAATTGTCATAACTTTCCTTTTTGTAAAACTTTCCAGATAGTCCTAATTTTTTATTTCCTTTCTTTTTATTTTTTAAAACTACTGGCTGTGAATCTGATCCTACTTGTGGCATTATTTTTTAACTTTTGTGTATGCTTCGTTTTGTAAAGTAGTCGGATCATCTTTCTTGTATGTTCCTTTTTTAGTTCTTGCACGAACTGCTTTTGTTCCAAAATAATAATCCATTCTTTTATTATATCTTTTAAACCAGTCTTGTTGCCATTTATTAAATTCTGTTTGATTCCAAGTTGTTATCATCTTATTTTCCTTTTAAGTGTAAGGGGGAAGAGAACATAAAATTTCTTCCCCACTTACTAGTTTCTATTAGTCGATCGCATAGAAAGCTGATACTAGAGCTTCACTTCTAAGTACATCTGCACCATAGACATGAAGACCTCTAACTATATCACCAAAACTATCAGGATCACGAAGAACCTCAGTTTGTGTTATAGCTTGAGCTGTAGCAGCAGCACTAATATGACCTGCTAACACTTTACCGCTTGCAGTTGAAGCAGCAGCAATGTTATTAGATTTGTACATATTAAAGCCACGTAGCTTTCCACTTGATACTAACCCATTTCTAAGCGAACCTTGACCTGCGTTATAGTCAACAGACATTAGCTTTGAACCAGACTGAGACAGTTGCTCGTACCATGAAGGTGGAGCAACGAACCATCTTCCTTCTTCAGGAACATTTTGTTCGTCTAAAAGTCTAGCCATGAAAGCCATGACATCCAAAGGATCAGTACCAGTTCCATCAGACCCTGTAAGGTCTATAGAATTAGAACCACCTTGATGTTGACCCATAGTTTGAGTCGCAGCAGCAGCGTCAGCACCTAATACGTGATCAGGTGAAGAACTTGATACTCCACTAAATAGTTCAGCGATAACACCTTCATCAAAAGCATCTTTCAATGCGTAAGCTGCAGAAGAAGACGCTGCTTCTTTCCAGTTTACGTGAGACATTGATTTCTCAATATCGTCAACTTTGAATTTAAAGGCATTAGCTACATCTACTACTAGAGTTTCCTCTGCGTCAGTTAGCTTAGTTTGAGTAACGTCAGCACCTCTTTCATACTGATAAACAGTAATTGTAGGTTCTTTGACGATCCTTACAGTATCTCCGAAAGCAGATATTTCACCCGAATAATCGGTATTTGTGATTGCCTCTGCAACCGAAGCTTTTCTGAAAAAGTTTAAAACCTTCTTAGAATAAACCTTCGGCATGAAGAAAGCATTTGTCTGTCCACTTTCAGAGTTTGCAAAGTTACCATTAGTATCAGTCGATTGCTCGAATAGAGCATCTGATTGATTATATGCCATAATTATTCTCCTTGAATATTATTTTAACTTTGTTATTGTTTAACCCTACCTTCTCTAACAGCTTGGTCTATCTCGGCTTCTAACCGATCAAACTCATCCATAGATAAGGCAGCGATTTCCTCTTCCGTCCATATTTTAGGTTCGTTTGTCTGCACAGTTGTTGCTTTTGTTGACACCATCTCTGCAGCATCCTTCCTACTAGACGTTGGCTTTGTTTCTTTTGAAGAGTCTTGAAAGCCATTTTCAAATTTAAAAAGATCGATTGCTTTACTAGCTAGAGATGCATTATCAGGATTATTATAAATCCAATCTTTTATCTCTTCTGGTTGAGACTCTGCCCAAGAATGAAACTCATCACTCTCACGAATATCTGAAAAGTCTGGATGTTTTGCAACTAAGTCTTTTTCAGCTTCTCGTTTAAGTATCTCTGCTTCACGACTTTGCATAGCGTCTAATCTTTGTTGCAAGTCTGCAACTTTATCTTCACTTTGCAAGTGGGCTACAGTTTCAACCACTTCGTAAACATCAGGATATTCAGACTTAAATTGTTCAAGTTCTTCAGCAGTCTTTGGAGCTTTATACTCTGGTCGATTAGCTGTAGCTTCTTGAATCAATTCTTGTTCTCTCTGTTTAAATTGAGATAGTCTTGAATCATAATGTTTTTTAAGATCATCATATCTTTTTTTATAATTACCAGAAGATTTCTCTTCTGTAGCTTCTTGTGGAACTTCTCTATTAACATTACTTTCATCCTGAGTAATTTGAGTAGGTTCTACAAATAAGCTATCTGCAGTAACTGGATTATCAGTAGGCATTACATCCGCTGTATGCCATGATTTTCTTTGGTTATACAGATTTGGTCTTGGCTCGTTATTCTCTTGTTCATTAACATTTGCCATTTCTTTTCTCCTTTTAGGGCTTGTGCTATCTTCAAGGTAGCCTATTCTAAAAACGTCTTTTTAATTAGGGGCTTGATCTTACAAGGTAGCTAAAGGTTATTAAATTTGATAGGGGTTACTGACGTAAGTAGCCTATCGGTTTTTAGCTCTGGACGTGCTTAGTTGTTCTATTAAGCATATTCGTAGTTAAAGCATCTTGTAACACATCTTCTTCTCTTTGACCTAACATAGGCGTAGTAGAAGATGTTGGCTTTAATACACGAGTACTTGTACTAGTTTCAACAACTTTAGCAACTTGAGGTTCTTCAATAGAACCCCCACCATAAGCTTGTAGTCTTTCATCTGCTTCAGCTTCTGCGTCTTCCATCATAAGCTGTAAATTATCAGCCCCGATTTCTTCCGTTGCTTTAGCAGTAAAGACAAATTCCCCATCCGATAACCTTGCAGGTATCGAATCGGACCTTTCTGATCCCGGTCCTTCAACAGACCCTGAACCTGAAAACTCTGAGGCACTTTCTATAACTGTGTCAAATATTTCACTTAACTTAGCATCTTTTAAAAGTGCATTCTCTAAATATTCTTTATCTTGTTCTTCTAAGGTAATATCAATTACATAATCAACATAATCTTCTTCCATCTCTTCATCAGGAAGCATAGGTTGTTCTTCTTCCATAAGCATAGGTTGTTCTTCTTCCATAAGCATAGGTTGTTCTTCTTCCATAAGCATAGACATTTGTTCGTTCATCTCTCCACCATCTTGCTTTATTTGTCTTTTTGATAATAAAGGGTCTTGTTCTTCGGCAATTTCTCTTCTTCTTTCTTTAATAGCATTATTAAAAAATTTGGTATTATACTCAGGAAATCCTTCCCTTTGTGCAACCCATGACTTATGACGTATTTCTCCTTGAATAAATTCATCTCTTCTTTTAGGTAAAGCTACTTCTTCCATACTTAATTTAGTAATTTTATCTACAAACTTAGGTATACTTTCTTCAAAGCTTATATCAACATAGTTCTTAGTTTCATCTTTTTTCACTTCTTTTCCTTCTTTATATTTTTTTCTTTTTAGTCCACCATAAGCATCAGCTTCACGAACATCTAAGTCTTGTAATTGTTTATTGTCTAATGACATATCACCACGATTTTCTCTTCTCTCTCTTCTTCTTTCTCTTCTTTCTCTTCTTCGTTCTCTTCTCTCTTCTCTTCTATTTTGACGAGCTTTTCTTCTTTCTCCTCTTCTTTCAATTCTTCCAAGTCTTCGTTGCATTCCTCTAGTTAAACCTAAGTCCTGTCTTTCTTCTGCTCTGTCTTCTCTTTGCTGTTGTCTTTCTTGTCTTCGAGTTATTGGTATAGGATTGCCTTGAGCATCTTTATAGGTTTGTTGTCTATCGGCTCTTCTCTGATCTCGTCTGTTTCTACCTGCTTGAGTAGTCCAAGTATCTCTACTTAATAAACTACCTACTGGTGAAGTTAAATAATCTAAAGCATTTGCAACAGTATCTCTAAAATCACTATCATCATCTAAATAAGGAGACTGTTCTTCGCTAATATTATCTTGTGCCATTTTATTCCTCTCTTCTATTAATAGCTTCTTCTACTTCATCCCTCAATCGCCCTAGGCGTTCCAGCGAATTGATCCTCCCCTGGCATCGGTACATTTCCAGTTCCGATGTTGCCACCACCAGTGCCTGTAACTCCAATGTCTTGAGGTTGTTTAGGTGATCCAGCAGGACCTCCCATTCCTTCCCCTTCACTAGGGGAACTAGGTTCCTCGCCTGTTTCTTGTCCAACATTATTCTGCATTCCTATAATCTGTGCCATGATAGCTGCTTCTTCAGGATCGTTGAGTATTTCATCAGGATCGAGATCAAGGCTATAAGCAAGTTCACTAATTAACTTAGACATCTTAACAAATGGAGCAATAGCTGGATTTTGTACAGTTTGTAAGAACATAGTCAGTCTTTGACTTCGTACTTCTTTCTGCATTAAACTATTAGTTCCAGATGCGTGAATCTCTAAATCACCTACAACTCCTAACTTATCTTCTAAGAATTGCATATTCCATTGGAAGTATGCTTCACCTAAAGGTTTAAGTAAGAAGTCATCTAAATTCTTAACAACTGTTTTAATGTTAAGACTAGCTGCACCTAATAACATAGACATTCCAGAAGCAGTTCTAGTCATACTCTGTACTCCTGTTTGACCATGAGAGTAACTAGGTATTCCTGTCTGCTCATCTGCAAGCTGTCTAAACTTGTCAAACATCATCATATTCTCAGTTGATGTGTTTGGAAATTTTACACCATGAATAGCTTGTCCCGGCATTCCTGCTTGTCTTCTAAAGACTTTACCGGGAAATATATCCATAGATTGTCCACCTACTAAAGCTGATTCATCAACATCAAATACTAATGAACCACTTAAAGCTAGGTTATCAATAGCCATTCTAGCATGACCATTCATAATTTGTTGAGAATCATTCATATTCTCTGCTATACCTACACCAAAGAAACTATATGGATTCTTTTCATATGGGAAGGCATGGTATGGAATTCTGTGTGGAGTAAATGGATTAACTACTACTCTTAATACTTTACCATTACTAACCCAAGCATTTATTTGAAGTTCGTCAAGATCATCTATATTATCTTCTAACTCAACACCAACTTCACGTAGATACTCAGCATCCATTACACCCCAATACTCTAAGACTTCGTATTGTGAAGGAGATTGTTCATCCATCTCCTCATCTCTGATCTCATCTTCGTAACCACGTTTCTCATAGTCACCACCCATCATTAAGCATTCTCTTATAGCATCCTTATCAAAGTAAGGCATTTTACTTAATGCTCTGAATTGACTTCTATTTAATCTATGTCTATGAATTATGTATTCGCATTCTTCCATAGTCGTTGCTACTGGATCAGGAAAGAAATCCCAAATACTTACAAACTCTATTCTAGGTACTCTAACTTCTAAAGGATTATAAGTTCTAGTTCCATCTTCTTCTTCATCCCATTTATTTAATGTTTTATTAAAGTTAAATGGTCCTTTAATTATTCCTGTACCTAACATAGAAGCTTCAAATAAAGCACTTCTTAATTCTGAAGCACCATTAGATTCTTCTATTTGATCGTGAATTAATTTTTCCATACGTCTTGCAGCTTTCTGTGCAGGACTTATTTCTAATTCTTGAGCGATAGGACTTGGACCTTCTACAAAGTTTCCTTCAGCTTTAGCAAGTTCTTCTATAAATCTTTCTTCAAACTTACCTAGTCCAAATGTTGCTCCGGGTCTTAATGCTTTACCATCACCTTCATAACCAACGTCATAAGGACTTTCAGTTTCTTGTGTATTTATCTCAGTTGGTTCAGCTGGAGTAGTTTCTATACCGGGATTGGGATTTTGTGAATCAAGGTGAGCTACGGATACTTCACCTTCAGGCATCTTAGTTTCTCTAATGCCTATTGGAAATTTACCTGTACCAAAGATAACGTCTATTAATTGACCAAAGGCTGCTAATACTTTTGTTTTAGTAACCTTAACAAAGACTCTGGATTTTTCTGATTCTCTGAATCTAATTCTTTTACCATACAATCCTCGATAGTTATGGTAAGCAGTTAGCCATCTGTTCTCGTGTGTTCTTCTTGCATCTTCTGCAACTTGAAATCTACTAGTAATTAATCCTACTAGATTTAATTTCTGATCTTTTTGTAAATTTAATTGTAAACCTTGTTCGCCTTCAACCTGTTCGTATAATGCATCAGCATCTAATAAACCTTCTGGTTGCTGTACGTTCGTGTCTTTATCTGCCATATTTAATATCCAAATGTATCGTCTACAGGTTTATAAATAGATTCTCTATGATACTGTCGAATATTCTCTAAAGGATTATTCATTCTAGGTCTACTCATAATAAGATAGCGCAGAGCATCATAAGCATGATCTGCAGCTTTCGTATCCACATCTTCAGGATTCCTAGTATCTAATGGAATACTTTGTAATTCCTTTATTAAGTTTGGACAAGTATTAAATATTTGTAATCTTGGTCTTCCACTCGGTTGCACTTTTAGATACTCGTGAATCTGTATTTTACCTTGTATTCTATTTTTATCGGCTCGTCTAAGCTTGTGCCCTTGCTTGACGAGAGACTCTCCTACAGTTGGTCCAGTTGTACCAGTTCTAGCCCAAGCAGCTGTATCTAATACTCCCGGAACTGAAAGGGGGTCTTCCATTTCCATGTCTGTTATTATACAGCCTAAATCGTGACCTGTCAAGCCTTTTCTGTATAATTCCCTATAAATTATTAAAGTACCATCTGCTCTATCTACTGCTCCCCACACACAAGCACTCTCTGCAGCGTATCCATAGTCAATTCCTTTTACTCTTTCCCACGTAATAGGAATCTCAAAAGGAGTTACAATGTGTACACTTGGATCAAATTCTACAAAGGCAGCACCTTCATTTATATCCCAATTACCTTCTAGTAATTGTTTACGTTGTACAGGTGGTAGTGACATAAGCATCTTCTCATACACACCATCTTTAGCTAAGTAAGGATTATCAACTAACCTAGCTGGAATAAATTTTCTAGTAAGACCATCTCCTCCAATAAAAGATTCATTATAAGTATTAGCATCTACGTATCTTTTCTTAACCCAACTAGCTCCTATACCACCGGGGTTAGCAGTACAACGTAGATAGGTTTTAATTTCAGGGTCTGTGGTTCTAAGACGAGAAGCTAAATAGTTCCAACCAAATTCTGTAGGTAAGTGAGTGATCTCATCAAAACCAATCCAAGAGTATGCTTGTCCTTGGTATCTATAAACATCTGCATCTCTTTCTAAGAAACCAAACTCTATCTTTGCTCCACTAGGAAAGTTCCATACTTTTTCTACTTCTCTAAACTTACAACCGGGAAAGGCTTGTGGATATAATTCTCTAGACTTGTCTATGAGTTCTCTTAACTCAGGCATAGACCTTCTAAGTATTAAGGCTCTGTGTGCTTTACGATGTGCGTATCTCAATGGGTCTACAAGCATGGCATAAGATTTACCACCACCTGCAGCTCCACCATAGAGTACATCTTTTTCATCAGCAGCTAAGAACTCAGTCTGTGGTCCTTCATTAGGATGAAAGACTACGTGAGCTCCTTTATCTATTTCATCTTTAACTGCTTTAGGGATAGACGAGAGTTCGTCTTCTGTGACTACCTTCCCCTCGTTTGTAGGTTTCTCCGATTCGCCTTCAATTTTACCGAGAACTGATTTGGTTTTTTTGAGTGCTTGTTTGTTATACTTGAGTTTACTTTCGATCTTTTGGATTGCTTTTTCTTTTTTCCTGACTGATCTTCGTGCAGCCATTTTTGCTTTTTGCTCATCTGTGTACCTATATTTTGAAGTTGCTCCTTGTGGTCTACCTCCTTTCTTACGAGGCGTACCATCTTTCTTTAGTATAAAACTACCATCAGAGTCTGTCAAGTAAAGATGAGGATTCTCTTCCCAATCGTATAAGTCGTTCTTCTCGTTTTCCATATTTCTTATCTATGTGTTTCTTTAAACCTGCAGGGCTAATACGTCTGTTTGTTTTGTATTCAATCCAATCACACGCATCTCTTAGACTAACAGACTCTCCTGTTATTAAATCTTCAGCTACCTCTAATGCTTCTAACTGATCAGGTATTGGTTTTAAATAACCAGCAATACCACTCTCTTCATAACCAAAAGGTATTGTAGAGGTTCTTCTTTTTATGTATCCTTCTTTCATTGTTGATTATGTTTCCTGTGTGCTACTTTACTTTCCCAATCTTCAATAGCTTTACAAATACTTTCTTCAGCTAATACACTACAATGTAGTTTAATAGGAGGTAGTTCTAAAGCTTCTGCTATGTCTTTATCTTTAATCTTCTTGGCTTCTTCTACTGTCTTACCTTTAAGCATATCTACAAACATAGTTGATGATGCTATAGCAGAACCACAACCATAAGTTTTAAACTTGACATCCTCTATATAATCTCCGTCTAGTTTAAGTTGTAGACGCATAACATCTCCACAAGCAGGTGCTCCAGTCATTCCTGTAGCTACGTTAGGATCATTAGGATCAAATCTACCGACTGAATGCTTGTCAGGTTCTTTAAGAACACTATCAAATCTGTCAAGTACTTGTTGTGAGTATGCCATTAGGATAGTGCCCAGACAGTAACTATAATGATAAATAAAGCTAATACTTGTTCTATTGTCATTTCTTTCTCCATTCTTTGCCTATCTTAATCTTTGCATAAGGGTCTTCACCTTCTAGATCATCAGTAACTGTTTCTACTCCTAGACCTAGATCAACGTATAAACCATTCTTACTTTTAAATCTATAACCAGCATAGAGTACATCTGCTGAAGTTTCTCTATTATCATTGAAAGGTTTACCTTGTGTTACACTTGAAATGTGTTCATACTCTACAAATGTATAAGTTTGTGCACAACCTATCATTAATAAACTTAGTAATATAATACTATTCTTCATACTCTACGTCCTCTGCTTCTACTTCTATTGGGGCTTTTTCAGGAAGTATGAATATACCTCCAGCAGCTTTATGAGTTACATCTAGTCTGTCTCGTTTAGCTACACCTACTCTATCTAATATAGTTTGAGCAGCTTGTAACTTATTACTAACTTGAGGCACAGGTTTATCAGTATTCATAATCTCTACTAATTTAAACGCTGCTTGAGGTGCTGAACGTGCAAGTACATCCGAGGCTAACTCTATCACTTCTTCTTTTAATGATTTTATAACTTGATGATAGTTGCCTGAGTATCCTGCTAGTTCTGCAGCCTTCTTGGGATCGCCTCCTGTCTCAACTAGATTGTCTAAGAAGGCTTGTTGTTTGTCTGTTAGATTCCTTTCTTTAGACTCTGTTGTGGGTAAATAACTCATATAACTATTAGTATAGTCTGGTATATGAACTTGTCAAGTATAAAAAGTTTTTAAAAGACTTGACAGAATTGAATCTGGACTGTATAATATATTTTATTAGACCCCTCCGGTAAATACATACCTAATAGACATCACTAGCCCCTGTAAACCTTGTTGAGTTGCAGGGGCTTTTTCTAGTAAACATCCAATTTGGCTAGAAATGTATGAGATTTACATATTATTGCGCCCACCCCGGGGGGTTCTCCTGCCTCCCCCTTGTTCAAAATCCGAACACTAATTTATAGAACTTGTCAAGGTTTTTCTGATTCCCATCTACCAGAACTTGACAAGTTTTACAAGATATTTATTTGAATATATTTACTCGGTAAAACTTGACAAGTTTAAAAAGAGTTCAACTGGAATTTAAGACTCTGTCTAGTTTACAAGCTCTGCCAAGTTCTTTTTTAGTGATCCGTTTAAAAACTTAGCAAGGTTCGATAAAAGAAAATAACTCAACAAGAACTTGATAGAGCTAAACAAAATTAACTTAATCAAAGACATAGACAAAGCCTAGAAAGCACACACGTTAATTATGAGATAGTTTTTTAATGGGTGTAATAGGGTTGGTTGTCTATATAGTTTTTATTGATTAGGGGGGATTTGTGGGGTTTTAGAGGCAAAAAAAACCCCTACTTAAAGGGGTTATAAAACTTTCGTTTTTATTGGGGATTACTAATTTTAACTAACTTTCTCTGTTAAAATCTTTTTGAAACTCAACCGCATCAGCGTATTCACTGCCAAATGTGTCTCTGTTAAACTTGTAATCTTCCGAGTCTAGGATGCCTTGGGAAATATCCGAATCTTCTTGACTCTTGTGCTTATGGGTTTCTGACTCATCAAAATCTAGATAACAGTCCCGATGAACAAGGC
>VTLG01010857.1_pt1 | contig 10265 bp, 9 predicted proteins | sample 4694571 | NCBI WGS metagenome assembly VTLG01 (sample SAMN12604809, study PRJNA352737) | marine metagenome | biome: ENVO:00000447; feature: ENVO:00000209|ENVO:00000569|ENVO:01000036; material: ENVO:00002151; isolation source: viral sequences binned using virsorter ... | reverse complement strand
GAACATTCGTCTCATTTAGTTGATGTTATCACATGGGACAAACAACACGCAGCTCCTCACATCCAAAAGGGGATAATGGCGAGTCGATTTGAATGGATTATTATTTTAGCACGAAACGAAAAGGCAAGTCGGGTTGTTCCATATTCATCATGGCAGGGGAAATATAGCAACGTATACACAGCACCGCTACAAAGGAAGAATGAATTTGCGGATGTTCACGGAGCAACATTCCCTGTGCATCTGCCGGAATATATTATTGGCGATTTAATGAATCGAAGCCGGGGCGTTGTGGATTGTTTTTTAGGTACAGGCACAACAATCATAGCTGCTGAAAAGTTAGGCCGTGAAGGTCGAGGAATAGAACTATCCCCGAAGTATTGTGATGTAGCTATTGAAAGATGGCAGAACTTCACGGGCGAACGGGCTGAATTAGAGGGTAGCGGAGAGAATTTCCCCACTATAAAAAAGGATGCAGCCTAAAAAGATTACGAAGCCATCATTCAAACCGACCGACGAAGAGCGTAAACTGGTCGAGCAAATGTGCGCTGTGGGTATCCCTCAGGAAAGCATATGCCTGGTTGTAAGAGACGGGATAGACGACAAGACCCTACGAAAGCATTTCAGGCGGGAACTGGATACCTCGAAGATCAAGGCCAATGCGAAGGTAGGCGGGGCGTTGTTTAACAAGGCAATGGCCGGTGATACGTCTGCTGCTATATTCTGGGCCAAGACACAAATGGGTTGGAAGGAAACCCAGCAAATAGACACCAATGTATCGGTAAATAAGATAGAGCGGATCATTGTCGACCCTACAGATAGCGACACCCAGAGCGTTTAAAGGGTTACTCCCGCCTATACGCTATAAGGGTGCATGGGGTGGAAGAGGTTCGGGCAAGAGCCATTTCTTTGCGGAGCTTGCCGTCGAGAGGTGCGTGATGAACCCCGGAACCAGAATTGTATGTGTGCGTGAGGTTCAAAAGACATTAAGGGAATCAGTCAAGAAACTGGTAGAGGACAAGATCAAAGACCTTGGAGTCGAGAAGGATTTCAGGGTATTGCTTGACGGGATTGAAACTCCCGGCGGCGGTATTGTCACATTCCAGGGTATGCAGGATCACAACGCCGAGAGTATTAAAAGCCTGGAGGGTTATGACGTAGCTTGGGTGGAAGAAGCGCAGACATTGTCGGCTAGGTCGCTGGAGTTTCTTAGGCCGACGATAAGGAAAGATCAATCGGAGATATGGTTTAGCTGGAACCCCAGGCATACAACAGACCCTGTGGATCAGTTCTTCAGGTCGGAAACACCGCCACCCAATGCTGAAGTAATAAAGGTAAATTATGAGGGCAATCCGTTCTTCCCAAAGGAACTGGAAGCAGAGCGGGTTTACGATGAGAAGTTCAAGCGTGAGCGGTACGGTCATATCTGGCTTGGTGACTATGAGCCGACTGCAATAGGAGCCATCTGGGATCGGGCAACCTTGCATTCGGGCAGGACTAAAGAGCCGCCGCTAATGAATAGAATAGTGGTCGCTGTAGACCCGGCGGTAAGTGATACGGACGGCTCAGACGAACATGGAATTATAGTCTGCGGGGTTGGCGAGGACAGTAGGGGTTACGTTCTGGACGATCTATCAAGGCACGGTTCGCCTAAGCAATGGGCGGAACAGACAATAGCGGCTTATGATAAATGGTCAGCAGACGCAATCGTGATAGAGGTTAATCAAGGTGGAGATATGGTTCGGCATACGCTTGAGAGCGTGAGGCCGGGGTGTCGTATCCTGGAGGTCAGGGCGACAAGGGGCAAACATGTGCGAGCGGAGCCGATCTCGGCTCTCTACCAGTTAGGGCGCATATCTCATGCCGGGACGTTCGACCAGTTGGAAACCCAGCTTTGTCAGATGACATCGTCAGGGTATCAGGGCGATGGTTCGCCCGACAGAGTGGACGCAATGGTATGGGCATTTACTGAGCTATTCCCCAAGCTCAACAGACAGAAACCTAAAGTAGACCACCGTAATAATGCGGGCGGGTCTTGGATGGGATAATGGACGATATAGTAAAAGAAGCTAAAGAGGCATTCGAGACCTGTCAGGAAGCGGAGGAGGAGAACCGCGACAACGCCGAGAGCGATATTAAGTTTGCCCGTCTGGGTGAGCAATGGGACGAGGCCGACAGGAGTAAGCGCAGCCGGGAAGGCAGACCCGTTCTGACGATCAACCGTATGCCAGCGTTCATAAGACAAGTAGCGAACGACGCCCGACTGAACACACCGAGTGTTAAAGTATTCCCCGTGGACGATACGGCAGACGTAGACTGCGCGGAGATACTGAACGGACTCCTAAGGAATATACAGGTTCAGAGTAATGCCGACGCTGCCTACGACACGGCTATGAGCGATGCGGTCACTGGTGGGTTTGGCTACTTTATCATTGATGTGGACTATGCGTACAACGACACGTTTGAACAGGACATTCTCATCAAGAGGATTGCCAATCCGTTCACGATACACGGTGATCCGAGAAGCACGGCGATAGATAGCAGCGATTGGAACATAGGTTTCGTCAGTGATGTAATGAGCCACGCTGAGTTCGAGAAGGAGTTTCCCGACGCAGATAAGGTGGATTGGGACGCTGACTTTGAATCAGAGAAAGACCTCGACTGGATAACTGAGGAATCGGTTAGGGTTGCAGACTACTGGAAGCGGGTAGAGGAACCCAGACCTATCGTTCTATTGAGTGACGGGCAAGTAATAGACGAGGAGGTCTATGAAAAGAACAAAGACTACTGGGACGTGTCTCAAGTATTCGTAGAGAATACGCGAACGGTTAAGTCCTGGAAGGTCAAGAGATATACTTTAAGCGGTCAGGAAGTATTAGAAGAGATCGACTGGCCGGGGATGTATATTCCCATTATCCCAGTATACGGCGAAGAGAGTTGGGTCGAGGGAAAGAGGTATTTCAAATCCCTAATCAGGGACGCGAAAGACCCACAGAGAATCTATAATTACTGGAGAACGGCCTCGACTGAGTTAGTGGCCCTGGCTCCCAAAGCGCCTTTCATTGGGCCTGTTGGTGCGTTTGATGAGGACGGGGACAAGTGGGCGACGGCTAATACCGACTCCCATCCTTACTTACAGTATGATGGGCAAGTAGCGCCCCAGAGACAATCATTTGCTGGACCACCGGCTGGAGCCTTACAGGAAGCCCTCAACGCTTCAGACGACATGAAGTCCGTGATTGGAATGCACGACGCTTCTCTGGGCGCGAGGTCAAATGAGCAATCAGGCCGTGCGATTCTAGCGAGACAGAGGGAAGGGGATGTTTCAACCTTTCATTTTATCGACAATCTCAATAAGGCGATACAACACGCCGGGAAGATAATACTCGACCTGATTCCTCATGTTTACAGCGGCGAGCGAGTGGTCAGGGTTCTGGGTGAAGACGACAAGGCTGAGAACGTACAGGTTAATCAGCAGATCCCCATGATGCAGAACGGCCAACCTGTCATGGATGAAATGGGCCAACCGAAGGCAAGAATATACGATCTAACGAAGGGCAAGTATGACCTGGTAGTCAGAAGCGGGCCGAGTTTTACGACAAGACGCGAAGAAGCTGCAACCCAGATGATGGAACTACTCAGGGTATACCCGGACGCCGCGCCGATTATTGGAGATATATTCGCCAAGCATCTCGACTGGCCTGGAGCCGACGAGATAGCCAAGAGACTAGAGAAGCTAACACAAGGTCAGCCTGAAGACCCGGAGAAAGCCGCTTTGCAAGCGCAGTTACAAATGGCGATAGACCACATCAGGAAACTAGAGGGCGACCAACAAGTCGATGCAGCCAAGGTCCAGATCGACAAGGAGAAGCTCAACCTCGATAGACAGAAGGTGGGCATAGATCAATTCGAGGCTGAAACCGACAGGATGGAAGCCCAGGCTGAAATACAGAAAGATTTAGCACAGGCCCAGAGTTACGGGACTGTCACCAATTACCCCTTCCGGGGGTAAGCCGACCAACCCTGCGGGGAGTCGGAACCACAACCCATGAGGTAAACTATGGCTGACGAACAACCCGACGAGGGATTCGTTGACGATTCCGAAGAAGAGGAATCAACCCAAGCCCCTGAAGCAAAAGAGGCTGAACAGGAACCAACAGAAGAGGATGAGGAGGACTCGGAAGAGCAACCCGCCCCGCCCCCAGAAGTGGAGACTGTAGAATACGAGGGGCAAGAGTATAACATCCCCCCGGAACTAAAAGAGGCATTCCTTAAAAATAAGGATTACACGACCAAGACTCAGGAGATGGCGGAACAGCGGAAGGATCTGGAAACCGACAGACAACGGTTCCAGGAAGCCATTCAGTTGCAGACCGCCCATACTGAGGCTTACACCCAACTCGGCATAGTCGACCAGCAACTAGCTCAATACAATGAGATAGACTGGAGTACATGGGCCTCCCAAGACCCGAATGCCGCGCAGCAAGCGCAAATACAGATGGGTGCGTTACGGGAACAAAGAACACAAGCTCAGGGGAAGCTGCAATCTCTACACGCCGAAACTCAACAACAGATGCACACTGAAACAGCAAAGGTTGTTGAGCAAAATCGTGCAAAGATAGAGAGATCAGTCCCTAATTGGAGTTCAGATACCGAAAAGGCTGTTTTTGACTTTGGGATACAAAGCGGCCTAACCGAGAGTCAACTGGCCGGGACGAATTACGATCCTGTTCTAATAGGGATCTTAAATAAAGCCCGACTATTTGACGAACTTCAACAGAAGCAGACCGGCAAGAAACCCAAAAAGTCCGAGCCTGTCCCGCAAGCCACTAGGGTAAAACCCAAGAGGACTGCCCAGAAGGGCTTGCATGACAATCTAAGTATGGACGAATGGGTGAAACGTCGGGAGGCTCAAGTAGCTAAACGAGGATAATATGGCTAATACAACTTTAACTCCGACTGCGGTTACCCGCGAGGCTTTGCGGATACTGCACCAGAAGTTGAATTTTGTAGGCACGATCAATCGTTCCTATGATTCATCTTTTGGAAAGAGCGGTGCAAAGATCGGCGACAGTCTGAAGATCAGGCTTCCCAATCAATACACCGTAAGGTCTGGAGCGGCACTCTCTTCACAAGACGTAGTGGAGTCGAGCGTAACTCTCCAGGTTGCCACCCAGAAGGGTGTCGATACCACATGGACTTCTGACGATCTTTCGTTGGATATAGATGACTTCGGTTCGAGAATATTAGAACCGGCAATGTCAGTCCTGGCGGCGAACATCGAGTCCGACGCCATGTCCATGTACAAAGACGTTGCCAACAACGTGACGGACGTTGGCGCGACGATTACGTCAAGCGATGTAATGACAGCGTCTAAGGTGCTGACGGATAATCTGGCACCATACGACAATCGTTGCTTAAATCTGTCAACTCAGGACAACCTTGACTTGGTTGAAGCCTTAAAAGGTCTCTATAACGACCGAACGAATGTAGGCAAAAACTACAAGGAAGGCCGTGTGGCTTCTAACACATTCGGGTTCTCCGAAATTATGGAAAACTCAATGTGGCCGCAGCACACGTCTGGTACTGATGACGGCACTGGCGATTATCTTGTCAATGATTCCGGCACGATAGCTGAAGGGTCGACTTCGGTTACCACGGACACCGGCGCTGGAACCTACCTGATAGGCGATATTTTCTACTTCGCTTCCGTGTACGCCGTCCATCCTGAGACCAAGGCAACAAGCACGAAGTTGAAAGAGTTCACCATTACGGCGAACTCCGGGACTTCTGCCACTACAATCAGTTTCTCTCCTGCGATGTATAGTTCAGGTGCGAAACAGAATGTTAGTGCGATGCCAGCCAATAATGCTGCTTTGCATAAAAACGAAAGCGACCAGTCTACTGATATAGCTGCAAGCGCCGATTACGGTGTGAGCCTTGCGTATCATAAAGACGCTTTCTGCTTTGCAACGGCTGACTTGATAATGCCTCAGGGCGTTGATTTCTCAGCACGAGAAGTTATGGACGGAATATCCATGAGAATTGTACGGGACTACAGTATCTCAGCAGATACATTTCCTACTCGTATTGACGTTCTCTACGGATACAAAACGATCAGGCCAGAAATAGCCTGTCGTATCCAAATGAACTAACCCCCACCGGGAGGGCTTCGGCCCTCCCACTTCTTTAGGAGATAAAGATGCCAAAGTGGATGTATAAAAAAGACAAGGGCGAGATCGTTTCCAAGCTCTTCCAGGATGACGACTCTATCCCGCAGGATTGGAAAGAAAGCCCTGGCGAAGCTGAAAAGAAACCAAAGAAGAAGTAAATGGCTTTAACGAATTTTGCGACCTTAAAGACCGCGATAGCCTCGGAGTTCTCGCGCTCCGACACGGGCTTCACTAATGCTGTCCCTGACTATGTACTGAGGGCGGAAGCGGTTCTGAACAGGCGTTTAAGAACGCACCAGATGCGGGCGACGGCGACGGTTACCATTTCCTCTTCGGCAAGCACTGCCTCTCTGCCTACGGGCTTCCTGTCGGATATTGGATTACATTATACGTCTGACTTGAGTCAGTTAACCCCTGCGACAGACGCTGATCTGGTCTATTGGGGGGCAACGGATTCAGGCCAGCCTCGTCTCTACAGAGTAGGAGCGACGGTGTACGAGTTCGAGAGACCGGCGGACCAGTCTTATGCGACTAAAGCAGTTTACTACAAGGCCAATAATCTAACGTCTGATGCCACTAACTGGCTGATGACCAACTATCCCGATGCCTACCTTTATGCTGCGTGTTTCGAGGCGGCGGCTGCAAGACAGGCCAAGGATCGAATGGCAATATATAAGCCTCTGAGAGATGAGATTGTCGAGGAGATTAACCGTCTTAACTCTAAGACCCAGGGTCGGGTTAGAATGCGACACGATGCGAGCCTTGCAAGAGGGAATCAGTTTAACGTTAACACGGGCGGTTATCTATGATCCCGTTCGGCGAGTTTGCGCCTGATCAGCCCGCCCTCGACGCCGGGGGTCAGTTTAGTACAGTTGCGAAGAACGTCATCCCAAGAACGAAACACTCCTATGCTCCTCTGGGGACATTGGCGGCATTGACCGGCGCTATAACTAATACTTGTCAGGGCGCGGCTGCGTTCAGGGATTCAGCGGGAAATGTTAATTCATTCGCAGGGGATACAAGTAAACTCTATAAGCTCACCAGTACGACGTACAATGACGTAACAGGATCGACGACGCCCTCAGTCTCAGACGACGACACGTGGCAGTTTGCAAAGTTCGGTGAGAGAATTATAGCGGTTAGCGGTCACAATACGAATACCCAGAGCTATGTTATGGACACTTCTACGGTATTCGCCGATCTTGACTCCGACGCTCCGAGGGCAAGGCACGTCGCCCAGATCAAGGACTTTATCATGCTGGGGAACACTTACGATTCCACAGACGGGTCGGTAGCAAACCGTATTCATTGGTCAGCGATAAACGATCCCACTGACTGGCCGACTATCGCCAGCGCAGACGCAGCGAGTAAGCAAAGTGACAGACAGGATCTCCCCTCAGGCGGTTGGATTCAGGCGATTACGGGAGCGGTAGGCGGTACGGACGGAGTTATTTTCATGGATGACGCCGTGTATCGCGTTGTCTATTCAGGACCGCCTACGGTCTTTGAGTTCTATGAAGTTGAAAGAGCGAGGGGGACGATAGCTTCAAGGAGTGTGGTTAATATAGGGGATTCATGTTTTTACCTGGCGAACGACGGCTTTTATCAATTTAACGGTCAGGACTCCATACCGATAGGCGATCAGAAAGTAGACAAGACTTTCTTCAGTAGATTCCAGCAGGACTATCCACACCTGGTATGGGGCGCGAGCGATCCAATTAATAAAGTAATTATGTGGACATATCCTTCAAGCTCGACTTCCAATGCGACAAAGGCTCTTCTCTATAACTGGAGTCTCAACGAATGGTCCGAGGCAGAGTTTAATTCCCAGGTGTTATTCACCGACCTGACACAGGGGTATACTTTAGAAGGTCTGGACGCTGTAGATGACGACATAGACGCTTTGCCCTACAGTCTGGATTCGAGGATCTGGACGGGAGGCAAGGACGTTTTAGCGGTCTTTGACACCGATAAGAAGAACGCCACATTCTCAGGGGTTAACCTTGCTGCAACGATTGAATCGCAGGAGATAGGCGGGGGTGAGAGGGTTCTGATAGACGGGATCAGACCGTATGTTGATGTTAGTAATACGGCTCACGTTACAGTAGCTCTTAAAACACGCGACGACGTGGGGACTTCTATAACGACGGGAACGGCTTCGAGTATAGACGCGGACGGTCAGGCTCATTTCACCACTTCATCGAGGTATGCAAGGGCGCAAGTCAATATAGCTGCCAGTTCAACGTGGACCCACGCACAGGGAGTAGATGCAGATATAACCGCTGACGGATCAGCATGAGTGAATTTCCCGGCATTACAGCCTCAACGGCTAATACAGGGTTATTCCTGAGGGACGCTCTCGAATGGTCACGAAGGGTTATGCAGGGGAAACTGAACAACGCAACCCTGTGGACTTTAACGGCGAATGCGGCAACCACGACATTCACGGATGACAGAATAGGACTGGAGACGGCCCTGCACTGGAGTCCAACCACGGCAAATGCCGCTGCGATAGTGGCGAGTATGTACGTCTCGGAAACAAGCAGAAAGAACGGTGAAGTGACAATAACGCATACGAATAATTCCAACACGGATAAGATATTCAGGATAACGTTTCATGGTTGATTTACCGACAGGATTTGGGAACCCAAACTGGCTATCGTCCGGATTTCTTACGGGCACATTTGGCGAGGGTTTGCCTGGTCTACCGTGGGGCCTTTCCCCTATGAAACCCGACCTTGATCAAGGAGCGTTTTTTACAAAACCCCCGCCAGTTGAAGGAGGGTTCAGGCCAGACTGGTATAACAAAGAATACGCAGCAGAGTATCCCGTGTGGCAACCAGGCGCTTTTTCCCCACCACCTTCAGAAGCAATATTACCATCCCAATCAGTGACCGATGAACAGCTTGCACTAGCACAGGGTGGTCCCGGTTATGGGCCACGGCCAGAGCATAAGTATTGGGGTCCACCTCCGGGGCACGAAGAAGATATTTCTCCGTATGGCGAGGCTTTGAACATAAGACCATACACACAGACGAATCCCTGGCAGGAGACCTATAGGGACAATGGTGGCCCGCCACCTTCAGACCAAATATTACCATCCCGTCCTACATCCAATGAAATCCTACCACAATCCCGCTTTCAAGCTGATATACTAGGGGGGACAGAGATTCCGCTAATAGGAGGCTTCGGCCCCGGTGTTGACCCAGGAGAGGTAGGCTTGGGTATGTTCAGTCGTGGAGAGGCAATATTACCATCCCAATCCAATGAAATCCTACCACAACCTCCAGAAAGACCATTACCGCCGCTACAACAAACCCGCTTTTCCCGATTTCCCTCCGACCCCTTTATGAGATACCAAGACAGCACACAAGATATGCTTGGTGGAACTGGTATGCACCCATCACACGGTTTACTTGGAAAGGCCGAAACGCAGATTTATCCAGAGGTATCAGGTGAGCAAGCGGCAGCAGTACCAATAGACCCAGCGGATCTTGTAGGAGGCAGCTTCTTTAGCGGCCCGAACCAAACGGGTGGCCCTGCAATCCCTGGTAGCGGGTATCGTTATAGCGACAACGTTTTAAAGGGAGCGGCTGGAGGACCATTTAGTGAGTTGGGGGCGCTCTCCAGGGAAGGCGCAGATTGGCAGAAGAAGGTCGGCCCAACGATGACGGCGGCTGTGGGAAGTCAAATCCCCGGAGCCAGTATTCTAGGGTTATTAGGTGCTGGTTTAAACAAGCTAGGCGCTTATCATCGATTCAACCCAGCGGCGGATTCAAACTTATTTGCTGATCCAGAAACAGGAAGAGCGACTTGGGGAACCACAGACCCAGGTGGCAGCGGTAGCCAGAGAGGCACCTTAAATCTTTATAATATGCTTCAGGATTATGGGGGCAGCTATCCAACCCGCCAGGTGCAGACCCCGTCAAGAACGATTTATCACGACGATGGTTCATCAACTGTGGTTCCGCAATATGCAAACGCCAGAGACCTGGCATATATAATGGGTCGAGGAGACAGACCGCCTCCAGGCTTATATACCCAGCAAACGCCACTTGGTTATCAAGACTTTGGTGAGGATAGTAATGTCACAAC
>VTLG01005077.1_pt1 | contig 10266 bp, 6 predicted proteins | sample 4694571 | NCBI WGS metagenome assembly VTLG01 (sample SAMN12604809, study PRJNA352737) | marine metagenome | biome: ENVO:00000447; feature: ENVO:00000209|ENVO:00000569|ENVO:01000036; material: ENVO:00002151; isolation source: viral sequences binned using virsorter ... | reverse complement strand
CGCTGGTAGATTTAATGCTATTGTAGATGGTATTAGATATGGTACAAAAGAAATGAACGCAGCTGCTTGGGGTATATTTAATGATATTATATCAGTACCTACAGTAGATGATTTACGTGATTTATTTGCTACAACTAAGGACGTTAAGAATTTACTTGGCGGTCTATATAGAGTAGAGTATGCACCAGAAGATACAATACGTGCTACAGCATTTGCAATTAAATACCTGTTTGATAGATTCTTAGGTAGACCTATTGCTGAATCATCTGCTCGAGTTATGGATACTTTGGGTAGAGAAGTAGACACGTTAGCTAATGCGTTAGACGAGATGGCTCCATCAGTTGATCGCAACCGTGCTATGGATCTTATCATAGGTAAGTTAGAGTTTCTACTAGATGAGTATGCACTAAACAAATACATATCAGGTTGGCAGTTACGTAACAAAAACTGGTTTGACCAGACACCTCCAGCTAGTGCAAGAGAAGCTGTTGAAATACTAACAGAAGAATTTACAGAGGTAGAAAATAGTATACATGCTAAAAACAGAGCATTTACTAAAGAGCTAAAAAGATTACAAAAAGAGAATCCAGTAATACTGAAACCTCTACTTGATGCCTTCTCACATACAAACGGTGATGTAGATAGTCAAGTCAAGTTAATGAAATGGGCAGCAGATCAGATTACGCCTATGGGTCTTATTAAAAGTCCTGATCCTAAGAACATGAACTTGTTTGCTAAAGCTGTATGGGCTGTGCGTTACAATAATATGTTATCAGGTAAAGCTCCGTTTAATGCTGGTTCTGGTAACTCTTTTCAGTTACTTTCAAAATTATTAACCTTATCTTATGGTCACGGTTTAACAACACCTTTTTTAAAATCTGGATTTGTTGGTTTAAAACGTGTGTTTTATTATAACACTGCATTATACGAAACTAATAAGCGAGCTATTACAGACGCTTATCGCATGATGAAAAAGGTAAATAATGATCCCCAAGCTATGCTATCGGCAGCTCGTAAAGATTATGTCTTTAAGACTGATAAGGCGTGGGATATTATGGAGGATATGGTTAAGGTATATGAAGCACAAGGTAATTGGGGTAGAGCTTATCAGTATAAAATAGCTTCTAATTTAAAACAATTAGCTGGTATGAAAGCTATGCGTTTTGGTATGACTGGTATGGTATTTCCAGATGTATTTGTAGCATCACATCAAGCAACACATATATCACGTTTAAATGCCTATACAGATGTTTTAGCCGATCAAGGTTTTCCAAATCCAAAAATGTTAAAACAAGCAGAACTTGAAAACTACTCTAAGTATTTTGATGAGAATGGTTTAATTAAAAATGATGTAGTTAGAGCATTAACTAGCGATGTTGCACTTAATACAGATGATGCTTTATCTACTTATTTAACTGAAGCAACCACTGCATTTCCCATACTAAAAGAAGTTATGGCGTTTCCACGTACAGCTTCTAACTATATGAAAATAGGATTATCTTATACTCCTGTATCAGCTATACCGGGTATGAATAAGTTTGCTAAAACTATATATGCTCGATCAGCAGATGATATAGCTGAAGCTCTTGCAGAACATGGTATTGATATGGCTAAGACTCCTAATGCTCGTGTTATCTTTGAAGATTTACGTGCTGAGTACATAGGTAGACAAGCTTTAGCTAATACTATAGTAGGTACATTATTTGGATATGCTATGGGTGGTAATATACGTGGTAACTTACATTACAATGCAAAAATAAGAAGAGATCAGATGGACCAAGGTTTAGCACCTAAAACTATCTGGGTTCCCGGTTTGAACAAATGGATGTCTTACAAAGGATGGATAGGTCTAGAACATGTACTAGCTCCTCTTGCTGACTTAGCTATGTATATGAAAGATGCTGACGAACACGTTATTGAAAGCTGGCAATCAAAACTAGCTTGGACTATAGGTGCTACATTCTTGAATGATACACCATTATATGGTCTAGAAAAAGTATTCGATATACTTAATGGTAACGAACGTGCTTTTTCACAGTTTATAGCTAATGCTGCTAGTTCAATGGTTCCGCTTAGTGGTGCATTAAATGTTACAGCAAACGCAATACATCAAGCACAGCGTAACATTGAAACTGATATAGTTGAGTTTTTTAAGAATAGACTCCCCGTTCTAAAAGGCACAGTACCAATGGCAATTAGTCCTATAGATGCTGATCCAATTAGAGACGCTGCTAATCCAGCACTTGGTGCATTTAATGCGTTTAGTCCAATACAGTATCACGATGAGTTAAAGCCATGGCAAGAGATTTTTCATGATGCAAGATACACTGGTATGAGTGCATTCAATTATGATAGCACAGGATCTTACAAGTGGTCTGCTGAAGATAAATTAGCAATATTTAAGATCACAGGCAAAATGGGGCTAGATAAAGAGATCGTGAGAATTGCAAATAGAAAAGATAATAAAGCCATACTTGAAGAAACTAAAAAGTTGAGACTTGAGTATCATCCAGCTCAGAATGTAATCAAATTAAAAACTAGGCTAACACCTTTGCATAGAGAGTTTGATTTACTTATCAACACTGCTATGAAGATGTCTGAAAAACAATATCTAAAAGATAAACCACTCATACAACAAGCTATTATTAACGCACAATTAGCTAAGAATAGAATGAAGCAAGGTGATGTACAAGGTGCATCCGAACTTCAGAAAAAAGACGCCCAAATTAAACAACTTATACAACACGGTAATTAACTTATGAGTGCTGTTATACAAAATGAATACACACAGACCGACAGTACAGTCGTTCGCACTTTTACATTCCCATATCTTAAGACCTCGGACATTAAAGTAAGTCTCGATGGTGTGGAAACTACGGCATTTACACTGCCTAGTGCAACCACAATACAATTAAATAGCGTTCCCGCAAACGGGACTAAAATCAAAATATTTAGACAAACCAGTGTAGACAATTTAACAGCAACCTTTTATGCAGGCTCCGCTATTAAGTCAGAAGATCTAAACGACAACTTCACACAAAACTTGTATAAAACACAAGAGGTTGGAGCTCGTGCGATAAGTGCCCTTGGTGGTACTATGACTGGTGATCTGAATTTTGGAACTCAAGCTCAGATAGTTTTTGAAGGTGCAACTGATGATGCACACGAAACTACTCTAGCAGTAACTGATCCAACAGCTGACAGAACAATCACTCTACCTAACGTAACCGGTACTGTTATCACTACAGGTGATACCGGTACTGTTGCTACAGCTATGATTGCAGGCGATGCAGTCAACGGTACAAAAATAGCTGATGATTCTATAGATTCAGAACATTATGTTGATGGTAGTATTGATACTGCTCATATAGCTGACTCTCAGGTAACTACAGCTAAGATAGCAGATTCAGGCGTAACCACAGCTAAGATAGCAGATAATAATGTTACTACAGCTAAAATTGCAGCTGATGCAATAGATGGAACGAAGATAGCAGATGATTCAATCAACAGTGAGCATTATGTTGATGCAAGTATTGACACTGCTCACATTGCAGACGCTCAAATAACTACAGCTAAGATAGCTGATGATGCTGTAACAGCGGCTAAGATAGCTAATACTTCAGTTACAGCTGGTTCTTATACCGCTGCTGATATTACAGTTGATGCACAGGGTAGAGTTACAGCTGCATCTAATGGAGCGATAGCTACAAGTGAAATAACTGATGAAGCAGTAACTACAGCTAAACTAGGAGCTGACTCAGTAACTGGAGCTAAAATAGCAGATGACGCTATAAACTCTGAACATCTAGCAGCTGATTCTATTGATGCTGAACACTATGCAGCCGGTTCTGTAGATACTACAGCTCTTGGTGCTGACGCAGTAACAGGTGCTAAGATAGCTGACGATGCTATTGATTCTGAACATTATACAGACGGAAGTATAGATACAGCTCACATAGCAGATTTAAACGTAACTACAGCCAAAATAGCTGCAGATGCTATTACTAATGCAAAGATTGCTGATGACAGTATAGATTCAGAACACTACGTAGACGGATCTATTGACACAGCTCATATAGGTGGATCTCAAGTTACAGATGCAAAGCTTGCTTCTAACTCTGTTATTACATCTAAGATTACAGATGCTAACGTAACAACTGTAAAGATTGCAGACTCTAACGTAACACTTGCAAAACTAGCTAGTGACTTAAAACAAACAACAATATCTAATAGTGATACACAACTACCAACATCTGGTGCTGTTGTAGATTATGTAGCTGCACAGATTGCACCTCTTGGTGGTCTAGAAGTTATAGCTACAGAAGTAGCATTTCCTAACACACAGCCACAAGCTGGTGTAGTCATCAGTATTGCTGATGCTGGAGGTATCGTTGTTAACGGATCTGGTACATCAACTACAGGTAGAACTGTGGGTGGTAGTACTGTAACTATTAATAATATTAACTCAGCTTATAATAATACTACTGTTACTGCTGGAGTTGGCTTTCTTGTTAGCTCAACTGGCTCAGGTCAGATTTATAACTTTCATAAGTCAGTTATAAGAGATCAAGATATTCTAAGTATTAGTACAGATATCAACGACTTTGCAAATAGATATCGTGTACACGCTGGAGAACCATCATCTAATAATGATGAAGGTGATTTAGTATATGATACCAATGCTGACAAGATGAAGGTGTATGACTCTACAACTTCAGCATGGAAAGAAGTTACATCAGTCGGTGATTTTAAATATTTATTTTTATGCCCAGCTGGTGGAAGTGGAGCACCTACTTTAGATGGTAGTATTGCTACATATGATTTACGTGAAAGTAGTAACTCAGGTTCTGCTGCTAGTGTAACGAGTGCAGCTCAATTACTTGTAAGCATAAACGGTGTTGTACAAAAAGCTAACACAGGTACATCTGCACCTAGCGAAGGTTTTGCACTTGTAGATAGTAATACTATTGTATTTGGTGCAAACCTAGCAAGTGGAGATTCTGTATTTATAGTACAGATAGGTTCTGCTGTAACTATACCTACACCCGGAGACGGCACAGTAAGTACTGCAAAGATTGCGTCTGGAGCAGTAACTACAGCTAAGATTGCAGATAACAATGTTACTGAAGCTAAGTTAGCACTTAACGCTGTTACAAATAATAGAGTAGCTAACGGGTCTATTACTAATGCTAAAATTGGTAATGGTGCTATAGATACAGCTAAACTAGCTGACGATGCAGTTACAGCAGCTAAGATTGCTAACAACGAAGACTTTAACATCAATGGTATAAATGTAGGTAAAGGTACAAACTCTGTTGCTGGTAACACTGTTCTTGGAGAGGCAGCTTTAGATGCCGCAGTTAGTGGTACTAATAACACTGCCATAGGTAATATATCTGCAACAACGCTTACAAGCGGACACTCAAATACTGCTGTAGGTTCGCAGTCATTACAACTTAATACAACAGGGGATTTTAATGTTGGTGTTGGTAAAGATGCTCTTAGATATTTTGTAGCTAGTAATAATACTGCTGTTGGTGCAGATGCGTTACAGGGTGCTAATGGATCATCAACTGGTACTAACAACACTGCCGTTGGTTATAACTCATTAAATTCAAACACAACTGGTGCTAGTAATGTAGCCATAGGTACGCAATCCCTAGATGCTAATACAACAGGATCATATAATACTGCTGTAGGTCAATCAGCTTTAGGATCAAATACAACCGGAACAAACAATACAGCTTTAGGTTATAGATCTTTAATTAATAACACAACTGGTACAACTAACATTGCTATTGGTGATTTGGCTTTAGAAAATGTCACAACAGGAGCTAGTAACGTAGCTATTGGTTATGAAACATTAGAAGATAATACTGCTAGTGATAACGTTGGTTGTGGTAAAGCTGTGCTTAGAAAGAATACAAGTGGAATATTTAATACTGGTTTAGGTGGATTTGCTTTAAATAAAAATACTACAGCAAATAACAACACTGGTATTGGTTATTCAGCACTTAGATATAACACAACTGGAACTGAAAACACAGCACTCGGATCTTATGCTTTAAACGTTAGCACAACTGCTGGTTACAACACTGCGGTTGGATATGCAGCAATGAAAGACTGTACTACTGGAAGTATTAACGTAGCTGTTGGTAGAGAAGCTATGCAAAATATCACAACTGGTGCTAAAAACGTTGCAATAGGAAGAAGTGCATTAGATACTCTTACTACAGGTGAAGAAAACGTAGCTATTGGTGATTTAGCTTTATTAAACTCAACGTCTAGCAGCCTAGTAGCTGTAGGTGCTGAAGCTCTGAAGCAAAATACAGATGGAACTGGTAATACTGCTGTTGGTAGAAAAGCACTTGAATCAAACACATCTGGAGATTCCAACACTGCTGTAGGTCATAGTGCTTTAGATGCAAATACTACGGCGGGTAATAATACCGCAGTCGGACTGAATTGTATGACTGCAAATACAACTGGTGGTCAAAACACTGCTGTAGGTTCTGCGAGTTTAGCCGATAATACAACTGGAGAAAAAAATGTCGCAATGGGTGTTGCTGCACTAACAGACAACACAACTGGAGATCAAAACATTGCTATTGGTTATACAGCAATGTTTGAAAATACTACAGGAGAAAAAAATACGGCTGTGGGATATGGTGCTTTATCAGCAAATAACGGAAATAACAATACAGCCGTTGGTCGTTCAGCATTACAAACAAACACATCTGGAATTAATAATACAGCAGTTGGTTGGAGTGCTTTAACTTTAAGCACAACAGCAGGCGGTAACGTAGCAGTTGGTTATACGGCTGGTTCAAACACTACAACTGGTTCAAACATTACAGCTGTAGGTGCATATGCTATGCAAAATAACACAACAGGAGGTAGTGGTACAGCGGTTGGTTATCAAGCATTAACTGCAAACACAACTGGCGAAGAAAACGTCGCTGTTGGTAGAGCAGCTTTAGGAGCTAATACTACAGGAAGCTTCCTTGTTGGAGTCGGAAAGGGTGCTTTAGCTGCTAACACGACTGGATCATACAACGTTGGTGTAGGAAGACTATCTTTATATGCAAACACAACTGGTACAAAAGCAGCAGCGTTAGGTTATCAAGCAGGCTATTCAAATACAACAGGAGCTAGTAATACAGCGATTGGCTATCAAGCATTATATTCAAACCAGACATACTCTAATAACACTGCCGTAGGTAAAAGTGCTTTAAATACAGCTACGAACGGTGGTAATACAGCAGTAGGTTCTGATGCATCGGAAAAATTAACCACTGGATCACTTAACACATCAGTTGGTCATTTAGCATTAAAATTAGCGACTACTTGTTCAGCTAATACTGCCGTTGGTTATTTTGCTTTAGGTAATGGAGTTGTAACAGGAGGTAATAACACTGCGGTTGGAAAAGAAGCTGGTAGAGATATATCAACTGGGGCAGATAATACTTGTATTGGTAAATCTGCTGGTGAACCTTTAACTACTGGTACAAATAATACGTTATTAGGCGATGATGCTGGTAGAGGTAATTCTCCATCCGGCGAGATCTCTACAGGAGATAATAATGTCGTTTTAGGTAATAACAGTGTTCAAAATATTTACTGTGCTGATACAGGTATATCTAGTTCTGATAAAAGAGATAAAACAGATATAGCTGACTTTACTCATGGTTTAAATTGGGTTAATCAGTTAAAACCTGTTACATATCGTTGGGATAAACGTAGTTGGTATAGTGATGATCTTTCAGCTACACCTGATGGTAGTAAGAAACGTAGTAAAAAACACATTGGATTCTTAGCTCAAGATGTATTAACTGTTGAAGGTAATCCAACTAATAAAGATGATATGTTAGTTGTTAATCTAAACGAAGATAACACAGCTTATGGTCTTAAATATGAACGATTGGTTCCCGTACTTGTTAATGCAGTAAAAGAACTATCCGCAAAAGTTACAGCCTTGGAGGGCAAATAAATGGAAGAAAAAACAGCCGATGAAGTAGCAGCTATCTTTGCTGCTGCTGGCGATAGCGTTACACTTATAAATGGTGGAAAACCAGAATGGGAAACTGATGCCGAATGGAAACTTACTGCACAACGTAACGTAGAACACCTTGAAATAATTAAAGGTTATAAAAAACTAGATGGAGGCTAATGGCTACAACTAAAGTAACAACAGGTGGTATCACGGATGCCACCATAGCCACCGCAGATATAGCAGATGATGCAGTTACTAACGCTAAAATTGCAGCTGGTGCAGTAGGTGGCACACAACTTGGTAATAATGCAGTTACAGCAGATAAAATAGGTGCAAACGAAGTGACCTCTGCTGCGATTGCTGCTGGTGCAGTCGGCACAGCTAAATTATCTGACCAATGCGTAACATTAGACAAGTTGCCACACGGCACAGGATCAACTGATGGTAAATTCCTACGTGCAAACAACGGAGGAGATCCTACGTTTGAGACAGTAAGCATCCCTGCTGGTACAACAATAAACAACAACGCAGATAATAAAATTATTACTGGCTCTGGTACTGCTAATACTTTAGAAGCTGAGTCTTTAGCACAAATAGCTAGTGATGGAGATTTATGGATAGGTCATGCACCTACTACTCACTATGATAATAGAAAAGCGTTTTTCCATCAACCAACCGCAGATGAAACTTGTTATATTTCTATAACAGGCCCTCAAGGTGCTGGAATAGTCTTTGGAGACAGTCCCGGTCAGAATACTGGTAATTATGAATCTATAATATGGCATCGTAATAGTGATGATAGATTAATGATTACGACTGACAATGGCAATAAAGGTCTTTACCTAGAGAATGGTGGAGATATTGAAGTCATTGATGGCAATGTAAAGTTTGCATCTGGTCACGGTATTGACTTTAGTGCTACTGGTGGACCTACAAATGGTACAGGTTCAAGTGAGCTTTTGGACGACTATGAAGAAGGCACATGGACTGCTACGTGTTCAAATAGTGTAACGTTACATTCAAGTCAAGACCTTTGTATGTACACAAAAATAGGCAGACAAGTTACAGTACGAGGTCAAATACGAGTTAATGATGAAAATGGTGGTAATCAAAACTTAATTATTAATAACTTGCCTTTTGCTAATCTAAGTGGTGGTGATGGTGCTTCCAGTACAGCAGGCGCAGTAAGACTATGGGATCAGAATGTACCGTCAGATACTCTTAATGTAGTTTGTGAGGTATCTTCAAATGATAGTTACCTTAATTTTTGGGTTAATCGAGATAATACTGGTGCAGAACGTATGAAAGCCAATACTAATGCTTATGCTTTATTTACTATAACTTACTTTACATCTTAGACCGAGCTACGTCTTAAAACTAAGCCTAAACCTGTTTTAATCGGAGATTAATCCTAATGGCATTAAGCGAATCAATCGAATACGACAAAATAGAAGTTGTCGGTCAATACAAAACGGTGCAAGTCCGTAAAGCAACAGTCATCAAAAAAGATGGCAAAGAATTAACAAGATCTTTTGAAAGATATGTATTTAATCCAGACTCAGATATAAGCGGTCAGCCAACAGAGGTTAGTGCTGTATGTAATGCAGTTTGGACAGATGCGGTAAAAGAAGCATGGAAATCCCGTCCATCTACATCCCCTTAGTAGAAAAAATAGAGACGGTAGAAATACCGTTACCTACAGCTGACGTACCAAGTTATGTACCCTTAGTTGTACCTCCGAGTGATTTACGAGAACCAGAGGGTACAAAACCTATAGAGACTGCTGAACCTCCAGCACCTACATTACCTCCACCTTTCCCACCTTATAAATTACCTACAGGTGATGTATTGGTTCCTACAACTATAGCAGCCGTAACAGCTGTTGCAGCTACAACTATAACTCAACCGATTATAGAAAAGTTAAGGAAAAAGATACAGAAGTTTTTACAAGATAAAATAAAAAAATGGAAAGAAAACCGGAAGAAAAAAAGGGACTCTTTACAAAACTCAAAGAAAACATAGATGACCATGATGAGCAAATGCAAGTACTAGGTGCAGCGGTGCGTCTAGGAGTTGTTATCTGGTCAGGGTTTATTATTACACTAAGTTATGTTGAGCTACCTATGATTAAAAAGTCAGCTACGGCAGGCGACATTACTTTTGTGGCTTCAATTTTTACTGGTGCACTAGCCACATTTGGTCTATCCACAGGTAATGGCAAAAAAGACAAAGAACAAAAACCAAAGACATGAAGAAATGGATTCTTCTCTTAG
>VTLG01013864.1_pt1 | contig 10267 bp, 12 predicted proteins | sample 4694571 | NCBI WGS metagenome assembly VTLG01 (sample SAMN12604809, study PRJNA352737) | marine metagenome | biome: ENVO:00000447; feature: ENVO:00000209|ENVO:00000569|ENVO:01000036; material: ENVO:00002151; isolation source: viral sequences binned using virsorter ... | reverse complement strand
ATATGACAAGTGGAGAAAAAGATGGCGATCCAAAAGATGATAAAGCAACATTTGTTAAAAACCCTGAAATAGCAGCTTCAGCAGCTAAACCAACACAATCAAACATACTAATTGCTAAATCAATAGGTATGGCAGCTAATGGAGTAGAAGGAGGAAACTTAGGAGCTTATTTTTCAACAGACAATGAAATATTAGATGGTCATCATAGATGGGCAGCTACTATGTTAAATAATCCAGGAGCTATGATGGGTGGTTTTGCAGCAATAGATTTAAAAGCAATGGGTGGTACTAAACAAGCTTTAAAACATCTTACAGCAATTGGTAATGCTTTAGGAAATAAAACAAAAACTAAAGAATCAATAGATCCTAGATCTTCGTTATATGAAAGAATGGAAAAATTTATCAATAAAAACTAAAAAAATGAAAAGATTTATTTGTGATTTAGTATATGCACTAACATTTAGAAATGTATGTATTGGTTGGTGTAACTCAAAACTAAAATGCGATTGCGATTGTGATTGCTAAAAACATTTAGTCCGATTCATAGCCGGACGATTTAAAAAATAATTATGGAGCTGTGGCCCAATCCTTGGATTGGGTCACTTTTTTTTGTATATTAACTAAAAATAAAATTAAGAATGACAAAAGTAGTAATTGTAGGAGCAGGAGTTGCAGGTATAAATGCAGCAACTAAGTTAGTAGATAACAATTTTAAAGGTAATATTGTTATTATTGATATGGGTAAAAACCCATATGATAGATTACCTGAAGAAGTAATGACAGGTATGTTAGGCGCTGGTGGTTGGTCTGATGGTAAATTAACTTATCACACTTCAATTGGTGGTCAATTATCTAAATACTGTGGAGACGAAAAGGCAATGGAATTAATGGATCAAGTTATCAATAATTTTAAAAGATTCCATCCTAAACCAGAAGAAGTACAATGTTCTAACCCAGTTGCAGAACCTGACTTTATTAAACCATATTTTGGTTTAAGATTATTTCCAGTATGGCATGTTGGTACAGATTATTTACATGAAATTGGTAAAAATTGGTATGATTATTTAGTAGATAATGGTGTTGAATTTATTTGGGAAACTAAAGTTACTGATATTAATTTTGAAACACAACAAGCATTTATTAAGATGGAAGGTCAACCTGATGGTTATTTTGAATATGATAAACTTATCTTTGGTGTTGGAAAATCAGGAATTGATTTTGGAAAACAATTAGCTGAACAATATGATTTACCTACAGAACCAAAGTCAGTACAAATAGGAGTACGTTTTGAAGCACCACAAAAACACTTTCAAAAATTAATTGATGTGTCCTATGATTTTAAATTATACAGAAAGTATGATGATAAAGGTGTATCATTAAGATCATTTTGTACTAATAATAATGCTGCTTATGTAGCTGCTGAACACACTTACGGAGACATAAGTTATAATGGTCATGCTAAAAAAGATGAATCATATAGAAATGATATGACTAATTTTGGTATTTTAATGGAAATTAGAGGTATAGATAAACCATTTGACTGGTCAAGAACAGCAGTAGAAAAATTACAACATGAAGGTGTAGGTTTATTTTATTCACCATCACAAAGAGTTCCATCTAAAACATCAGAAGGTGATTATGTAAAAACACACGTTGTAAATAGTATGGATCCATTATGGGATGCAATTGGTGATTATGCTTCATACATTCATGAATTTATTGAAGATATGGAAAAAGTATTCCCTACATTAGGTAAAGATTGGGGTATTTATATGCCTGAAGTAAAATATTTATCACCTGAACCTTTAGTTAATTACGAAGATTTAAGTCTTACTAGGTTTCCTAATATACATTTTGTAGGTGATGCATTGTCAGCAAGAGGTATTACAGTATCAGGAGCTCAAGGTACATATGTTGCTGAAGCATTATTAAAAATAAAAGAAGAATATCCAGAATTTGTAGAAAATATAGAATTTTAAATTATGAATGAAACACAAAAAGAAAGATACGAAAAAATTCAACGATCTCTTAATCCAAAAACAAAAGTAAGAAATGTATTTAAGATCGAAGAAGATGGATCAAAAACAACAGCACGAGTTATAGATACTGGTAATAGAGCAGTATTTCATTGTGAAGAGGGTCCTGCTTTAGTTAATGAGGAACAAAAAAGAAAAGAATACTATTTAAATGGTATTGAATTTGATTTTGAAACTTGGAATGAGATTATGAAAGGTAAAGAAGGGTTACCTTGGTATAAAAACCCTGCATTTAAAGGAACAGTTAGATTTTAATATGAAAATAGGTTTTTGTGGAACAATGAGTGTAGGAAAAACTACATTAGTAAATGCATTAAAAGATTTATCTGAGTTTAAAGATTATCATTTTAGAACTGAACGTTCAAAATATCTTATGGAAATGGGTATACCTTTAAATACAGATAGTACTTTAAAAGGTCAATTAGTATTTGCTGCTGAACGAGCAAGTGAATTAATGCAAGAAAAAATTATTACTGATAGAACAATAGTTGATGTGATGGCATTTGCTAATTTATCTAAATCTATGGAAGCACATGAAAAACATTATTTAACTTCTACTTTATACTATTTAATAAAAGAATATGATATTTTATTTTATGTTAGTCCTGAAGGAGTAGAAATAGAAAATAATGGAGTTAGAGAAACAGATGCTAAATATAGAATAGCTATTGATAAAGAAATAAAATCAATAACACAAATGTTTAGAGGTAATACTATTACTATTAAAGGTACAATAGAAGAACGTATAGAGCAAGTTAAAAGCGCTGTAGCTCAATACGTATAATCACATGGCTAATACTAACATAAAACAAATCATAAAGCAAGAGTACATTAAATGTGCTAAGGATCCAGTCTACTTTATGAAAAAATATTGTTATATTCAACACCCTACTAGAGGAAGAATACAATTTAACCTTTTTCCCTTTCAAGAAAAAGTACTTACATTATTAAATAAAAATGATAGAAATATTATTCTAAAATCTAGACAACTAGGTATTTCAACATTATCCGCAGGTATTTCTTTATGGATGATGGTATTTCAAAAGGATAAAAATGTATTAGTAGTTGCAACTAAACAGGATACCGCTAAAAATCTAGTAACAAAGGTAAAATATATGTATGATAACTTACCTTCTTGGTTACAAATTGGGTTTGTTGAAAAAAATAAATTAGCACTACGACTAAAAAATGGATCACAAATTAAAGCAGTATCAGCAGCAAGTGATGCTGGTAGATCAGAAGCAATTTCTTTACTTATAATTGATGAGGCTGCTTTTATTGAAGAAAATAGAATAGAAGATATTTGGGCATCATCACAACAAACACTTTCAACAGGGGGTAGAGCTATTGTACTATCTACACCTAATGGTACAGGTAATTTTTTTCATAGAATGTGGGTTAAAGCACAAGAAAACCAAAATGGATTTATTCCAATAAAATTACCTTGGACAGTACATCCTGAAAGAGATCAACCATGGAGAGACCAACAAGATGCTGAATTAGGAGAAAGAATGGCAGCACAAGAATGTGATTGTGATTTTACTACTTCTGGTAATACTGTATTTGATCCCGAACTTTTATCTTATTATGAAAAAACTTTTTTATGTGAACCTGTAGAAAAAAGAGGTATAGAAGGTAATTTACATATTTGGGAATATCCAGATTATACAAGAAAATATATGATTGTAGCAGATGTAGCTAGAGGTGATTCTAAAGATTATTCTGCATTTCATATTATTGATATAGAAGAAGCTAAACAAATTGGTGAATTTAAAGGCCAAATAGGTACAAAAGAATATGGCCATATGTTAGTTGCTATAGCTACTGAATATAATAATGCTTTATTAGTTGTAGAAAACGCAAATATTGGATGGAATACAATTCAAATTATAATTGATAAAGGTTATCAAAATTTATACTACTCACCTAAAGGAGATGCAGGTACAAGTGCAGAAGCATTTTTAGCTAAGGGGTATGATGTAACAGATACATCTAAAATGGTTCCTGGTTTTACAATGAGTATGAAAACTCGTCCTTTAACTATAGGTAAATTAGATGCTTATATGAGAGAAAAATCAGTAATAATTCAAGGAAAAAGAACCATGGAAGAAATGCGTACTTTTATTTGGAAAAATGGTAGAGCAGAAGCCCAAATAGGATATAATGATGATTTAGTTATGTCTTTAGCAACTGGGTGCTATGTAAGGGATACAGCACTTAAATTTGCTCAACAAGGAATAGATTTAACAAGAGCCACATTAAGAAATTTAGGAAAAAGCACACCTGGTATTTATACAGGTGGTGTAAGTAAAAAGAATGCCGGATGGACTCAAGATATGGGAGATTTTGGACAGCAAGATTTGACTTGGCTCCTTTAACATATTTATAACAAACAACTAAAGAATGGCAGATACTAGTTTATTTTCAAGATTACAAAGATTATTTTCAAGTGATGTAATCATACGAAACATAGGAGGAAAAAGACTTAAAGTAATGGATACTGCTAGAATCCAAAAATATGGAAATCTAGCTACAAATTCATTATATGATAGATTTACACGTTTACATAAACCCGTAGGATCTTCATTACAATATAACCCAACACTTAATTATCAGTCAATGCGACTACAGCTTTATAGTGATTATGAAGCTATGGATCATGATCCAATTATCGCAGCTGCACTTGATATTATATCTGATGAAACAACATCAAGAAATGAATATGGGCAAGTATTAAATATTAATTCATCAGATGAAAATATAAGAAAAGTATTACATAATTTATTTTATGATGTTTTAAATGTAGAATTTAATTTATCTACATGGATTAGAAATATGTGTAAATACGGAGATTTTTATCTTAAAATGGAAGTATCTGAAAAATTTGGTGTGTATAATGTTATACCTTTATCTGTATATGAAGTAGTAAGGGAAGAAGGAACAGATCCAGAAAATCCTTCTTATACTAGATTTACACTTGATCCAAATGGTTTAGCTTCAGGTGCTACAAATACAATTAGACGAGACCAATTTCAATTAGAAAATTATGAAGTTGCTCATTTTAGGTTACTCACTGATTCTAATTATCTTCCTTATGGTAGAGCTTATTTAGAACCAGCTCGTAAAGTATTTAAACAACTAATGTTAATGGAGGATGCTATGTTAATTCATAGAATTATGAGAGCTCCAGAAAAAAGAACCTTTTATATTAATGTAGGAGCTATACCACCAGAACAAGTAGAACAGTTTATGAGTGAAACTGTTAATAAAATGAAAAAAACACCTTATATAGATCAACAAACTGGTGACTACAATTTAAAATATAATATGCAAAATATAACTGAGGATTTTTATATTCCAGTTAGAGGTAATGATAATGCAACTCGTATAGAAACTACTAAAGGTTTAGATTACGACGGTACTCAAGATATAGAGTATTTAAAATCTAAAATGATGGCAGCTTTAAAAATACCTAAACCATATTTAGGTTATGATGAAGGGGTAGAAGGTAAATCAACATTAGCAGGTATGGATGTTAGATTTGCTCGTACTGTAGAACGTGTTCAAAGAATTGTAGAATCAGAATTAACTAAAATAGCATTAGTACATTTATATTCACAAGGTTTTACAGATGAACAATTAGTAGATTTTTCTTTAGAGTTAACTACACCATCTGTAATTTATGAACAAGAAAAAATAGAATTATTTACGGCAAAAACTACAGTTGCTGGAGATATGATGGATAAAGGATTATTTTCTAAAGATTGGGTAATGGAAAATGTATTTGGTTTATCTCCTGATGAATATGAAAATGAACAAGAAAACCAAGTTGAAGATGCTTTACATAAATTTAGATTATCTCAAATTGAAAATGAAGGTAATGATCCAACAGAATCAGGTATGTCTTATGGTACACCTCATGATTTAGCTTCATTATATGGTAATAAAAGAGATAAAGCAGTAGGCCCAGCTCAAGTACCAACGGGATATGATGAAAAAGAACCAGGACGACCTGTAATTGATCCTACAAAATATGGTTCTGATAAAAGTAATTTTAGCAGAGATCCATTAGGTAAAGGGGGACTATCAACATCTAAACTAGAAAAACCATCAGATGGTAATAAAGTTTCTACATTTGAAGCACAAAACCTTAAAAAGTCTCTTCAAAAACGTTTTAGTAATAAAAAAATATTAAACGAAAAAGAAGAAAATGGCCTTTTATCTGAAAAAAATATTAAGTCTTAGAAAAAAGTCTATATTTATATATAGATAAATTGCAATTTATACACAAACAATGAAAGTAAAACATTCTAAGTACAAGAATACTGGAATTTTATTTGAACTCCTTACGAGACAATTAACAGCTGATACTATATCAGGTGATAATCCAAAAGCCTTATCAATTATTAAAAAATATTTTAGTGGTAATTCATCTTTATTAAAAGAATATAAAATATATCATACATTTATATCACAAAAATATAAAGAAGATAATAAAGCTACAATGTTAATTAATACTTTAATTGAAGCTCACGGAAAACTAAATAAAGGTCAGTTAAGAAGAGAAAAATATAATTTGATAAAAGAAATTAAAGAAACATATGATATAAATAATTTCTTTAAAGCTAAAATTTCAAATTATAAAGTAATGGCATCTATTTTTAATTTACTTGAAAATAAAAATGCTTCTCCAATATCTATTGTTAACTCTAAAACAACACTCTTAGAACATATTACAATAAAACCTAAAACAGTTAAAAAGAATACAGTTTTAGAAAGTTATAGTAAACAAGATAAAGATACAAGATTACTTACCTATAAAGTTTTACTTGAAAAATTTAATGACAAATATAGTGGTTTACAAAATAACCAAAAAACACTTTTAAAAGAATATGTTAATAGTGTTACTAATAGTCCTGCTCTTAAATCCTTTATTAATCAGGAAATTAGGGAAGTTAGAAAAACAATTACTGGATATTCAAAAAAAGTAGAGGATAAAGCAGTAGCTGTAAAATTAAACGAAACTAAAAACATGATTAAACCATTATGTAAGAAATCATCTGTAAATGATGATAATGTTATTAACTTGCTTAACTATTATGAATTAGTAAACGAGTTAAAAACAATTCATGGTTAGTCTTGTTGACATATATAATATAAAAGAATCTACCTTTAGTGAAATAAAGAAAGATAGAGATCCTGCTAGGGGAAATAAAGCTAAAGATAGAGAAAAAGATTATGAATTAGTTAGTGGAGAACCAGATCCCGTAACAGGAAAAATATCTTCTAAAGTAATTCGTAAAATTTCTGCACCTAATATGCTCGCAGATTTAGAAGCAGAAGTTCAGGATTTTAAAAAATTAACGGATGATAATCCAAACGATATAGTATTATATAATATATTTGTAGACTTAAAAGATTTATATAATAAATTTAGAACACACGTAAGAAAAAATTATGAATAAACCATTTAACATACACGATTGGCAAGCTAAACAACGTTTATCTGAAGAAAATAATCCAGTAGTAGCTAAAGGCGATGGATTAGAAATTACTCAAGATGAAATGGAAAAACTTCATAAAAACGGTAGAGTAAAACTTAAAAATGGATCTGTACTTGTTTACATGAAAGAAGAAACCATAAATGAAGCACTTAATCCCGAAGTATCTAAAATGGTAAATCGTTTTATTAAGGGGATAGCTAAAAAATATAGTTATTCAGAACAGGATGCTGTATTTGCTATTATGGCTGCTTTAAAACAAAGAGATTTTGATGGTGTAAATGAACACCATGCTGGTGATTATAAACCTGGTTTCTTAAAACAATCTGTGAGTAAGTTTTTAGATAAATTAAAAAAAGCTAACGAAACAGATTATAATAAAGTAGAAAAAATAATGGAAAAACATTTTTCTGCTAAAAAAGCAAATGAAGCAAGTATGACAGGCACAGGTGCTTCATTTAATGCAGGTGCAGGTGAAGGATATGCTACACCTAAAGCATTTGGAGATAATAAAAATAAAAAGAAAAAAGCCTATATGGGTTATAAAGAAATATAATTATGTTACTAACAGAATATAGACCATTTAGCGTAGATAGACAATTAGCAGAAGCTACATTAAAAGAAAATAGACCTTTAACAGTAAAAGGTATTATTCAAAGAGCAGAGGCTAAAAATCAAAACGGTAGAATATATCCAAGAGAAATTTTAGAAAGAGAAATTAAAAAATATATTGAAGGTCCCGTTAAAGAAAAAAGAGCATTAGGAGAATTAGACCACCCAGAATCTTCAGTAATTAATTTACAAAATGTATCTCATAATGTTTCAAAAATAAAAATGGTAGGTGATGATGTTTATGGTGAAGTAGAAATATTACCTACACCTGCTGGAAAAATACTACAAGCATTATTTGCTTCAGGTATCACAGTTGGTATTTCTTCAAGAGGTATGGGTTCAGTAAAAGAAGGAGCAGGTGGAACTGTAGAAGTACAAGATGATTTTGAATTGCTTTGTTTTGATTTTGTTTCTACTCCTTCAACACATGGTGCCTTCATGACCCCAGTAGGTAGAGCATTACAAGAAGGTAAAATTCAAGTACCAGAATATAAATATACAAACGTAAATAATATTATACGCGATATTATCTGCGATAACACAGGTATGTGTAAATGTTAGTCATGAACAATTAAATGTTCACTTCTCCAAAACTTCTATAAAAAAACGTGGCTTTTCCAAAACCTATTTATATGTATCACAAACAATAAAGGTTACAATAATACGTAAAATCTCATGAGAGACTAAAAATATACAGTACTAAAAAGTACATCATAGCACAAGAGTAGTAGTCAGCTGCTCCTGTTTTCAATTAACTAAATATTAACTAAAACAAAAATTATGAGAAATTTAATTATGACATTTGCTGTAGCAATCTTAACAAGTTTTGCAGCATCAGCACAATTTATGGTAGTAACTACTATAAATACTCCTGACAGCGATTTAAACGAGGAATGGGGTACAACAAACTTTACTGATAACTTAGGTGTCGGGTACATTTACAACGATAAATGTGTTATTGGTTTAGTAAGAGCAGGTGAAAATGCCGAAGGTGAAACTTCATTTGATTTATGGGGTAGATATCTTTGGAATGAAAACCTATATGTTTCTGTTCAAGCTCCAACTGAGGAGACTTTTGACAACTTAAATGTTGGCTTAGGTTACTCTTATGACGTTTGGAAAGGACTTCATGTTGAACCTAACTACAGCGTGGGTTTAAAAGAAGATGAAAATGGTGAGAGAGAAGGTTCTTTCAACCTAGGTTTATCTTATAAATTTTAAACTAGTATTAATTAAAAACAAATTATTATGGAAAAAGTATTTTCATTAGTAAATGGATTTTTAGGGGGATTAGGTAAGCTATTTATGGCTTTTATTCCTGTAACAATCCTTTGGTACATCTTAACAGGAGGTACTGTATTTGGAATGGATGTGGTTGCTAATCTTACTGCTTTACTTAACAGTTTAGGTAACGGTGGGTTTGTAGGACTTGTAGTTCTAGTAATCGTAGCTCAATTCTTTATGAAAAAATAATATTTAAACAAATATTCTATTAAAGGCGCCTATGGCGCCTTTTTTGGTCTTTAAACTTATATTATATGTATATGAGAAACATACGGACTTCCTAATAAGCCGTCCCTGATTATTTATAACCCCTATTAAGGTTCCTAATAACCTTATTTCCCGTACAATTTATTAACGAGACTCGAAAGAGAAAAAACTGAAAAAAAATGGCAAAAGACATTTTAAAAGAAGCTATCGCTGACGCTAAAGCTGTCCGTGAAGTTGCTCTTGCAAATGCTAAAGCTGCACTAGAAGAAGCTTTCACTCCGAAACTTCAATCTATGCTATCTGCTAAATTATCTGAAGATCTAAACGAAGAGTATGATGAAGACGACAAAATGGAAGAAATGTACTACGACGAAGATGATAAAGATAATATGGAAGAAATGATGTATGATGAAGACGAAGCTGATGAAGATATGAAGGAAATGTCATATGATGAAGATGAGGCTGATGAGGACATGAAAGAATCTGATCTAGATGAAGAAATAGATTTGGAAGAAATTCTTAACGAATTAGAATTAGAAGAAGGCAAAGACGATGCTGACGAAGACATGAAAGAAGGCAAAGACGAAGCTGACGAAGACATGAAAGAAGGCAAAATGAAAGATGCTG